>Ga0233412_10001809_pt1 | contig 10754 bp, 10 predicted proteins | sample Na_anoxic_4_MG_FD_180667 | JGI IMG/M metagenome (GOLD analysis project Ga0233412, IMG submission 180667) | Seawater microbial communities from Saanich Inlet, British Columbia, Canada - Na_anoxic_4_MG | ecosystem: Environmental > Aquatic > Marine > Inlet | place: Canada: British Columbia... | reverse complement strand
AAAAATGTGTATAATTATTGATAATAATATTATTAATAATTAACGTCTTTTCTTAACGCGGCGAGATTTCCTTCTTTTGCGACGAGATTTCCTTCTTTTCTTGCTACGAGATTTTCTTCTTTTCTTACCCCCTCCTCTATTGGAGGGATCGCCCGGCGTTTCACTACCGGGTACGTATTCGCCACCCAAATCATCGTGTCTTCTCTTCCTTGCTTCCTCTGCTTTTTTTGCTATTTCTTTTTCTCCCAATGCAGCCATTGTTGTTTCAAACGCTTCTACTTTTTGCTTTTCTTTTTTAGAACCGGTTCTAAATAGATTAGATAAACTGAACATATATATATATCTAAATATTAATTAAAATTGATTTAAAAATTTATTGATTATTAAATCAATATGTCGGTAGCAAAAATAGATAAAGAAATTCTCAATGATGGAGACATCAATCAAGAAGATGAAGAACTTATCTTCAATCCATATAATTCTAATAACAAAGAAATTACTGAAAAACAAGTAAGCGATATTTTGAGAAAATATGGCGTACCAGATAAAGTTCATAATTTCAATTTGTATAGAAGAGCTTTCATACATAAATCATATTGTAAAAGACCTAAGTTGGAGAATGAAGAAAACGGTGTAATCATTGCGGATAGACCAAATGATTGCATGACGTTAAAAACAAAATCCAACGAAAGGTTAGAATTCCTTGGTGATGGCGTGTTGGAATGTATAACTAAATATTATTTATATAGACGCTTCCCAAAAGAAAATGAAGGTTTTATGACCGAAAAGAAAATCGCTCTTGTTAAAAACGAATCCATTGGTAAAATGGCCTATGAAATGGGGTTAAATCATTATTACATAATGTCTGCTAACGCTGAAGAGAAGAAGACCAGAACTAATCTTAAAAAATTAGGATGTCTTTTCGAATCATTTTTGGGTGCTCTATTTTTAGATTTTAACAAGATTACAATTAAAGATGAAGGCGAATGGTTTAAAAATGTATTTGTTACTGGTCCTGGTTTCCAAATAGCACAAACATTTGTTGAAAGTATTTTTGAAAAACATGTGGATTGGACAGCATTAATCAAAATTAATGATAATTATAAAAATAGATTACAAGTTGTTCTGCAAAAATCATTTAAGGTTACACCGATTTATATGGAAATTGGCGAATGGGATGAAGATAATGGTTATCACATGGGGGTGTTCTTATGTATCGGACAACATTCACACGGATTAACGAAGGCTGACTCTTTATCGTTAAAAGATTTGGGTAATTGTTTAGAAGATATTGTTATTTATATGGCTAACGGAAATGATAAAATTTGGTTGTTTCTTGGAGATTCAAAACATAAAATTAAAAAGAAGGCAGAACAAGCCGCTTGTAAAATTGCGTATGAATCATTGGTTGTTGTTTAATAAAGCTGAAATTGTGGAATAGGATCATTATCTACTTTCTCTATAACTATCCTTTCAATATGTGTTAATACAGGTGATTTATCACCTATTTTTTTAGTTTTACTTTTGGGTGTTAATTGTCTCTTCGGACTATTTTCACGCTCTTTCATCAAAGAATTAATTTTTGGTGATCTTTTTTTAGGTCGTCGTGTTTGAACTTCTTCCATTTGAATAAATATATAAAGTTTTTTTTATATTTATTCTTTATAGATGAATAAAAAATCCATTTTAGAAAGATTACAAAAAAAAGAAGTTCCGGTGGAAAGAGACATAGTAAAAGTGCGCGTTTTAAGACCTGTAGGGATTCAAATAACAGAAAATTTAAAAGATAAAGATTTTAATCCAGATGATTTCCGCAATATGTTATCCGACCGCAATTATAAGCCTGAAAAAAATGTAAATGTTTCTGTTTTCAAGAATATAAAAGAAGGGCCAAGCACATCTAAAATTTCAAAAACAGCAAAAATATCAAAAGAGGGTAAATCACTAATTAAATTGACTAAGCCTGTGGTGCTCCCTAAGAAAAAATTAAAACCAGAAGATGAAATCGTATTTGAAACAGTTCATTTGGATGATATTAAAATACAAAGTGACGGTGGATTATCTATTAAAGATAGATTACCGAAAGATAAAGACGTATATAATATTAAACCGTCTATTTACGTATTAAATAATAGAGAGAAATTTTCTAATTATATAAACACTATTTTTGCCGAATACCGCTCACAAGTAATGGGTCAAGATAAAACAACTTTATCTTGCGATTCTTTAAAAAGTGGATTCAAGGGCTTATTAACACATCAAAAAATTATAAAAGATTATATGTCCATTTATAGTCCTTATAGAGGATTATTGTTATATCACGGTCTCGGTGCTGGTAAAACGTGTGGTTCTATAGGTATTGCCGAAGGATTAAAAACTACCAGAAACGTTATTATCTTAACACCCGCCAGTTTACAAAATAATTATAAAAAAGAATTAAAAAAATGTGGTGATGATTTGTATAGATTAAATCAGTATTGGCAATTTATAGAAACTGAAGGCGTTCAAGAAATGGAAGAGGCTTTATCCAAAGCCTTAAATCTTTCCATTAATTATATCAAAAAAAACAATCCTCCTGGTGCATGGTTGGTTAATGTTAATAACAAATCTAATTATTTTAAATTATCCACCCAAAGCAAAGCAAGTATAAATGACCAAATAAATGCTATGATAGAACAAAAATATTCATTTTATAACTATAACGGTATGAGCACACAAAAAATGGCTATGCTTGAGGGTCTGGCTTTAAGAGAATCCGGACCTTTAAAAAGAAAGAATCCATTTGATAATAAAGTTGTTGTTATAGATGAAGTTCATAATATGGTAAGCACCATAGTTAATCAATTGGATTCCAAAACACCTACAATCAAAACCAAATTATATGAATATTTAAAGGACGCCCACAATTGTAGAGTGGTTTTTTTAACAGGAACCCCCATCATCAATTATCCCAATGAAATCGCCGTATTATATAATATGTTAAGAGGTAACATTACTACATTTACGTTCCAATTAGATACTCTTCGCACTAATCAAAAAAGTAAAGAAAAAGTCCGAAATCTTATCTTAAATAAATTTAAAAAATCTGGATATATTGATTTCGTAAAATATAATACCAATTCAAAAATACTTACTGTTACTAAAAATCCTTATGGGTTTTTCTCGAGCGCCAATAAAGATGGTAAATATCAGGGTATCGCATTAAACGAACAGGGTAAAATAGATGATGATTTCTTTATGAAACACATTGAAACATTATTGAATAGAATTAATATACGAATTAAAGTTGGATCGAAAATAGATAAACAAAAATTTACAGCACTTCCCGAAAAGAAAAAAGATTTTGAATCTAAATTTATAGATAAAAATACATTAAAATTGAAAAATAATATTTTATTAAAAAGGAGAATTTTAGGATTAACCTCATATTTTAGAAGTGCTTCTGAATCACTATTGCCCGAATACGATGAAATACAAAATATATCTATTCCTATGAGCGATTACCAATTGGGAGAATATGAAAAAGTTAGAATCCGCGAAAGAAAAGACGATAAACAAAAAGCTACACGTAAAGCAAAAGCTAATAAATTCAACGAGGTATATAAAGAAAGTGGTAATTACAGAACTTGGTCCAGAATGGTTTGTAATTATGCTTTCCCTAATGATGTTGAACGTCCTTTCCCTACTGTGAAATCAGTTGATGGCGTTAATGAAACCATGCTTGATAAACTTATGAATGAGAAAATCACATCGGGACAAAATACATTAGAAGATATGGACCTTGAAAAAGAAGCTAAATTACAAGAGGATATTGAAAAATTACAGGGTAGTGGTTATCATAATAGATTAAGCGAAGCATGGGCAAAATTAGAAGCAAATAAAGAATATTTCACAGAAGCAAATCTCAAACACACCAGTCCCAAATTCCTTGAAATTTTTAAAAAAATGAAGGATGGTCGTCACAGAGGATTGCATTTATTGTATTCTAATTTTAGAAATATGGAAGGTATTGGTATCTTTTCTCTTGTGTTAAAAGCTCATGGTTGGCATAGATTTTCTATAGCAAAACAAGATGGATTGTGGAAACTTAATATGACCAAAGATATGTTTGAATGCACGAAAGAAGAGGGTGCCGAATCTAAAATATTCGCCTTTTATACTGGAACCGAAAGTGACGACGAAAAAGAAATTATTCGTGCTATTTATAATGGCGATTTAGACTTATTGCCCCCTGAGTGCGGAACTCTAAGGGAACAGTTAAAAGATATTTATCCTAACAACTTTTATGGACAGCTTATAAAGGTTTTAATGATTACTCAAAGTGGTGCAGAAGGTATTGACCTTAAAAATACCAGATACGTTCATATGATGGAACCTTACTGGCATCCAGTAAGAAATCAACAAGTCGTTGGTCGCGCTGTTCGTATTTGTAGTCATAATGATTTAAAAGGTGGTGATAAAAATGTTAAAGCTTATTTATATTTAACTTCTTTCACACCCGCACAATTGGATAAAAACAATACAAAAACCGCACAAATATCTACAGAAACTGAAATATCGGATGCCGATAAAAGTAAAGTAACCAATAAACCTATCACTACCGACCAATATCTTCACGAAATTAGTACAAGAAAGAAAAATTTAAATACTGAAATTTTAAATGAAATTAAAAGTTCTTCTATTGATTGTAAATTATTTTCTGATAAAAGAACTAAAGAGCAAGTTATGTGTTATAATTTCGGCGACCCAGCTTCTTTAAGTTTTTCTTCTGTTCCATATTATCGCGACGAACAAAAAGATTCCTATTTTAAAAAAAATATTGACCGTATTGAAAAAACTTTTGACGCCACCATCGAAATCAATGGACAAGAATTTCAAATTAATTATGATAATAAAGAATCTCCAAATGATGGAGGTGCTTTATTTGATATTCATACCAGTTTAAAACGCGGATTCTTATTGCCTGATAAACCCGGTTCTAAAAATTTAAAAAGATATGCTAAGAGACCTACTAGTTCTGTTCTTGAATAAGCTCTTCTACTTTTTTCTCTACTTCATCTATTTTTTTACCTTTCAATAAATTCAATATTTCTTTCTGATTATTTAATATTGTATTTAACAATTCAACCACATCTCCTGATTTTGTATCCACCGGTTTTAATTTTGATAATAATGTCGATACTGTTTTATCATCCGTCTGTGGTAATTCATCCATATTAAAACTTACCGTCTTTTTACTTTTTAGTTTCTCCCTCCCCTTTTCCTTTTCTTCTTCATTTAATTTTAACCATTTCGCGGCATCATCTATTCCATTCTTATTATATTTTCTTTGTACACTCTTCAATTCTTGTTCTCTATCGGCTAATGTTTGTCCTAATAATTTATTTAAATCTGCCGCAGGTAACTCATCGTCTTTGCCGAATGAAAAATCTATATCATTCGGTTTTCCCGAATTCATCAAACCCGAAAATTCATCCTCTCTCTTTTTCAATTTCATATCAAATTCGTCATCCTTTACGTATCGCAAATCTGTCGCATCTACCTGCTTTAATGATATATTATCGCTTCTTTCTTGCGTATTAGTATTTGTAGCATATTGAATTATATTATTTTTTATAAATCCCATACTTTCCTGAACAACTTTTTTATTTATTTCTTGAATATTTTTGTATTCCCCTTGGTTCCTTTGATAAAATTTATATATGTTGTTAAAAAAACCCATAAAACCATTATTTTGTTTAATGTTATAATGTTTATACTGTTCCCCTATAACTTCTAATAATAAACTCTTATTTCCGTCGTCCATATATTAAATAAACCTGTTTATATTTTAAATTATATTTTATTAAATCTATTTATTCATTAAATATTTTGGTATTCCTACCCAACCTGTTTCTCTATCTATCCATTTATAACGGAAAGTTTTGGGATCATAATTATCTGATTTTTCACTGTTTTCTTGACCCCACATAGGTTGAAGATTAGTCCAATGAAAGCACATATACTTTTGCTCTTCATCATTTAAATCAAAACTTTCACAAGGTCGTCTATGGTCTACTTCCCATCCTCTTCCACCTTCACCATCCTCTCTCCCCATATTATCCCAATCCATACCGCTATCACCAAATTGACACTCTATATGATTATATAAATGTGCTATACTACAATTTATATATTCCATAGTTCGTTGATTTTTTGCGGCGTTTTGTGCTTTTAATGCCCCCAAAACTCTATTTCGGGAGTACATGATTAGTTTAAATACATGATCTGTTTTTAATCTTTCCTTCACATATTCCTTTTTATATTTCTTTATTTTGTCCTTATTCTTCTTTTGATATTCCTTCATATATATCTTTTTTCTCTCTTTTATTTCGTCCCTATTTTCCTTCCTCCATTTCTTTCTTATTTCTGGATTATTTTTACGATATTCCCTTCGGTATTTCTGCAATTTGACCTTATTTTGCTTTTTATATATTCTTTGATATTCCCTTTGATAGTCCTTCCTTTTATCCCATTTTACAGGGTTGCCTTTTTTATTTAAATAATAATGACCTATTATTTCGTCCGTTCGTTGCCATTTATAAGAATGTGGATTTTCTTTTGTTCCTAATTCTGCAGTTACTATCGAAGTCATATTTATTAAAATGTAATTATTTATTTATATTATTTATAAATATAAATAAAAAGTCTCTATTATTATCATTATATTTTATTAAAATAACTTCCTCGTAATTTTTTCATTAATTTATCCGTATGTCTTATTTTCTGAAATTTTTCAAACGATGACCCTTTCGCCATTTCAATTATAAAATGTAGACAATACATTCCACACTCACTATCACTATATTGATGCCTTCTTTTATTAACTTTGAATTTATATTTTTTTCCAAAAAACTTCGATTCTTTTGCTACTCTTTTTACAAATGTTTTTATTTTGCTTGGTGTTCTATCCCCATAACTATCAAAATAATATATTTCTTTTTTATACATGTCTATGAAGCAGGCAACCCAGTGACTCCCTGGTTTGTCGTGCGGGTCTAAATTAAATATTATACCTATCCTCTTTTTATTTTCATCTTTTTGTTTTTTTAAAGAAAATTTACACAATTCATCCCATACGCATTCTCCATGCATTTTATGTGTATCAAAATCTATTGGTGATGGTCCTATAAATTCAAAATCATTATGTTTCTCCTCATATTGTCTCATAACATTCAATATATCTATACTTGTTAGCCATTCCGTTGGCTTTTTTTTCCATATACTAGGTTGTGTTGGGGCAAACGTATGTTTTTTAACTTTTTTGTCCAGATTTTCTTTCGCCCAATGTTGTTTCATCCAACATGATTCTCTATTGCACGTGTTTTTCATATTATCGCCCAATTGTTTCCATATAGTATATGGGTGTGTAGATGTTATCATACCATCCGGATGACGCGCATTCCACAAATCTTTCATATGTTTCAACGACGCCTTTGTATAACAAGTAAATTCTAAAGTTTCACCCGTTTTTTTTGGAGCACATTTATCCTTACGCGTTATATTCTTCTTTTCTTTCTTTATTTTTTTTGTTTTTTTCATTGTTTTACTCTTTTTATTTTTCTTACTTTTTTTAACCCTTTTCCTCTTTCTCTTCTTCCTTCTACTCCTTCCACCTATATACCTAATAGCCATTATTATATATTACTTAGATTTGTTTTTCACTCCCTTATTTTTCAAATCGTCACTTGTAATATTTATCACCTTCTTCTGTGGTATATATGGCTTGTATGTATTCTTATTTTTAATTTTAACATTAATATATGATTCTATTGTACTTTTCTCTTTCCCATTTTTTTCACGCATCATTAATTTATTTTGTTCTTCAAGTTCAAAATTCACACACACTTTTTTTTTCTCATTTTTCCCTAAATTTTGATAATCCTCTTGCATTATATCCTTCTTATCAAGAAATTTAAAATCCCTTATCAATTCTTTCGCATATATTTTAAACATTTTATCTATTTCTTCACCACATCCTTTATTTCGTAACAGATCCTTCGTCTTTTGTAGTATCCTTTTTCTATAAAATTGTAGATCTTTGATATATTCTTCGTCATTTTCTTTGTACTTGATATTATTTCTTTTATAATACATTGAATTTGTAAAATATATTAAATCCAGTGGGTTAGCAGATACATCCATAATTATGTTATAATTAGTTATAATATAATTAGTATTTTAGTTTAATTTAACATCTTTTGTTTGTTGCCTTGTATGATTATCAAATAAATTCTTTCCTAATAAACACCTATTCGGGTTGAATGCATCAAACTGTTCGGGTCTTTGTAATAAATCTTTTGGATCAACTCCTTGGGTTTGTTTGAAATGTTTTGTGTTAAACAAATCGCTCGAACTATCCGGTATAAATTTTGATTGTGGTGCTTTTTGTAATGGATGTATTGTATTTCTTAAATGTGTTTCAATGTCCACATTATTACAATAACCGCTGTAAGGCGCACTTGAACCAGGATGAAATGTTTCCGTACTATCATATGATGAATAATTCGCCATTAATGTTGGAACTACTTTTCTACAATCCATCATTGGTAATGTCTCCAATCTTGTTGATACTGAACGTGCTATCATGTGTGGTGCTAAAGAACCACCTGCTAAATTTCTTTTATACATCCTATCACTTAGTTGTGTTGTTCTCTCTTGTTGGCAATAATATGCTTCAAACTTACTCATAATATAATAATCATAGATATTAATTATTATATTATTAATTAATTAAATAATTAATTTAAAATCAAATTTCGTTACATATATACTAAAATGTGCGGAATTTTCTCTATTTTAAATAATACTCACGATAAAGATATCGTTGAACTTGCTTTTCAAAAAGGATCGGTAAGAGGCCCTGAATCAAGTGTACTTGAATTCTCCATTGAAAATAATATGGTTTTGGGATTTCATAGATTAGCTATTAATGGTTATGCCGATGTTAAATCAAATCAACCATTAAAATTACACAACTGTACATTAATCTGTAATGGCGAAATATATAACTATAAAAAATTATACAAAATGTCACCAACATTTCAACAAGAAACCGCATCCGATTGTGAAATAATATTACATATGTATAACAAATATGGTATTAGACAAACTTTACAATTTATTGATGGAGTTTTCGCATTCGTATTAATTGACCATAAAAAAAATATTGTTTATGTCGCGCGTGATACTTATGGTGTTCGACCACTTTTCGTGTCTAATGGTACAGAACCCACATCTAATAAAAATATCACATTTGCTTCAGATATTAAATGTATTTCTAAATTATTAGACGTCGATATGATTCCAAATAATATTAAGCAATTCCCTCCTGGCGTTTGTTATAAATATTCTATCAAAAATGTTTCAGGCACAGAAAAATATTACTATCGCAATAGTTATTCATTCTCATCTCCCAATGCTTTTCAAATAACTTACGCCAAATTTAATTGGGAAGAGCAAATATATGCGGCCCTTGATAATGCTGTAAAAAAAAGAATTTTTGATACTACCGAAAGGGAAATAGCCTGTTTGTTATCTGGCGGACTTGATAGTAGTATAATCGCCGCATTAGTTAGTAAATATTATAAAAAACTAACCGGTCGCAAACTTCATACTTGGTCCATTGGATTCAAAGGTTCTGAAGATATTAAATACGCTCAAATGGTTGCTAATCATATAGGCACTGAACATCATTCTATTATTGTTAAACCTGAAATTTTTTTAAGTGCCATAGAACGTGTTATTTATGATGTAGAATCTTATGATACTACTACAATTCGCGCCAGTGTGGGCAATTGGTTGATCGCAAAATATATTAAAGATAATAGTAAAGCTAAAGTTATTTTTAATGGCGACGGTAGTGACGAAATTACAGGTGGTTACCTTTACTTTCATTATATAAAAGACCCTATTCTATTTGATAAAGAATGTAGAAGATTATTGAAAGATATTTCTTATTATGATGTTTTGAGATCTGATAAATCCATTTCTTCTCACGGACTTGAAGCAAGAACACCCTTCTTAGATAGACAATTCGTCAATTTATATTTATCTATTCCAGCTGAACAAAGATGTCATTCCAAACAGGGGTTTTGTGAAAAATTTTTATTGCGTTCATCTTTTGATTGTGGGTTGCTTCCTGAAAAGGTTTTATGGAGAACAAAAGAAGCTTTCAGTGATGGTGTTAGTAAGACTACTAATTCGTGGTCAGATATTATCAAAAAACATGTAAAAGAAACCATCTTTTCTGGCGATGATTATCCAGACGATGATCAAGAGATTATTGATATGTTGGTTCAACAACAAAATATCACACACAATGTTCCTACAACGCTTGAACAGCTTTATTATAGACTTATTTTTCAAAAATATTACAGCAATGTAGATCCAGCTATTATACCTTATTTTTGGATGCCCAGATATATTAAAGCAACTGACGCCAGTGCTCGTTCGCTTAATATTTATAAAATCAGAAATAATAAAAATATTAAAAAGGATTAATCAATCTTGTTCCACTAATCAATTGCCGCAATATCCGCCCGACCGATAGCGTCTTGAGCTGCAGCAATACGAGCTGCAGCAATACGATTTCGCAAATCGGATTCCAACTCCCCAAGATGAAGTACATTGTTTTGCTCTGTAGCATACCACACCCGCCGAAATTCACTGGCGGACTGCGGCGCCAGCCTATTAAGGTTATTATAAAGATTTGT
>Ga0233412_10001804_pt1 | contig 10763 bp, 13 predicted proteins | sample Na_anoxic_4_MG_FD_180667 | JGI IMG/M metagenome (GOLD analysis project Ga0233412, IMG submission 180667) | Seawater microbial communities from Saanich Inlet, British Columbia, Canada - Na_anoxic_4_MG | ecosystem: Environmental > Aquatic > Marine > Inlet | place: Canada: British Columbia... | reverse complement strand
TTACTAGTATATATAATATATATATAATATATATATAATTATATACAAGCTAGTATACTACCACAATTAATAGAATTTGGTATCATCTTCAACTTGGATTTATTCCAATTTATTATCTATAAAATAGTAAATCCAATCAGGGTTGACATGAGAGTAGATAATCACTTCAACTAGGGAAATATATTCAAGAATTATAAGGATTCACCAGGAGTAAATTAAATAATGTCCTGGTTGATTTAAGATGAAAAATCTGATATGATTTTTATAATATAAATGTTCTTTGTATCAGGTATCTCCACAAAACTTTCTCCATAGACTTCAATATTTATGTCCTTAATGATGTCCTCCACAGAAGAATAGTCGAATAGATAGAATTCCAAATAATGAATATTTTTATTTAAACTAAAGTAACTAGGTGGTTCAATATCCCCAAGTACGATATCCATCTCATTCTTGTTCTCATAATTCTTCAAATCAATGAATTCATATGTAATAGAAAGAGAGTCACGTAGATAATTACTAACCCTTTCCACGTAGTGTTCCAGTGTCCTATTATATACCGATACCAACTGAAGTGTTATCTGTGATTTAGTTTTTCCTGTACTCATATCTATCTTTATTAATAAATACAGGGTAATCTAAAAAAACACCAATAGAAATGTTCTACGTGGATTGTGAAATCCTTAATATTAGAGCTTGTGTTAGAATCGTAACACATTTTGTTTTAAACCCATCGGTAAAGACTTAAATGAATCAAATGATGTATTTTTAACATTAATATAAAATTAACCAAATGAAAAACCTTTTTCCATTTCTATTTCTATTTGTTTTATTCTCTTGTGATAACAACAGACAAGAGTTGAATTCTTTAATAGAACAAAACCAAAAGATAAAACAAGACATAACGGATGTTTCCTCCAAATTGGATTCTTTGATGATTTTAATGGAAGAAAAGGAAGATGAATCCCTTCCAAATGTTACCATGTTAGAGGAAGAACTACCTCCAAATACAACCATGAACACAAATGTTAATCTCAGTGTACCAAAAGATGAAGGACTTGAAACCGCCAGAAAATATATTGAAAGTCATAATTATAAACTTGATTTTATTAAAGGTGAAAAAGGAAAAAAAGAAGGAAACTGTGATATATACAGGTTGGTTTTTGAAAAGGATTATGGAGAAAAAGTGATGTATCTCGCCCTTGTAAAAGAGGATTGTGTTACCACCTTAGAAACGTCATCACCAGATACTTGGGATTATAGTATGTTGGAAAATAAAAACCAATGTGGTTGTTATAATGTTGGAGGTGGTAAAGGAAACGGTATGGGTGAAATTGGCCGAACCAAATAATAAAATGGTTTCTAACATTTGATGGAATCATTAATTTAATAAAACTTTACTAAAAAGTTTTAATATGGAAGATCAGAAAGACAATCATATGTCACCAAGTTATGTACCCGAAGAATTTAGGATACCTTATGACATTATAGAATTACCTTTTCAATAAAATAAAATGATTTTTTCACTTCTAATAGATATTTATTAGAAAACAGAAAAGACATGAAAAAATCAACACCAATTTACCGAATCACTCCTAACGAGTTTTACACCAATAGATATAACCTATTTTCAAAAATTAAAGAAGAAATTGACAGATGGTGGGTCGAAGACCAACTACCCAACCTGAAAGATGATTTCGCCTTCGAGGCGTTGGAAACTCAAAACCTAAATGTGAAAACATTGGGTAAAATTTCACTACCAGTTCAAGACTTATTAGTTATCGATAAGAATAATCAAAACATAGATATGAACGCGGAAGTAATTATTGAACTAGAATTGAAGTTAAAAACAGGAATTGTACAATAATATGGATAAATATTCAGAATTAAATACACACTACCATTACTACCTCAAAACTCCACCTGAGATAGATAGAGTCGATATAAAACACTATCAAAAAGTTTATGAAAATTATATTCAATTTCTCACTCAGGATTTCTTAGAAAAAGATTGGTATCGGTTTTATAGAGGCTTGGGAAACTTTATTGTAAAGATTAATAATGATTTTAGAAAAACCCGCATTGCACATTTTATTTTATATAATTGGAACCAAGAACGAATCGAATATCTGAAAAATATAAAACACCTTTCCTCCTGATTCTGTTACAAACTTTCATGTTTAAATTTTCAATTTTGGAAAGGTGTTTTTTCCTGAAAAATATTTTTTTAACCCCTAGCGTAATCCCATAAATTGGGTGTGTTTTTCTGGAAAATATTTTTAGTCGACCTCATCTGTTCCATAACAGGGTTATCTTTTCTCATCGTCCTTATTCGTAAAATTTTTCAAAATAATTATCGAGCCATATCACACCCTATGTACAAGTCGTTAACCCCTAGAGGGGAGTCTGAATACGGTAAGGTAGGGAGGAAGGACAGGGGGACCCCCCAGAGGGTATTCCTGTTTGACCAGATGAACGATCTATCTTAAATGAATGGACGACACAGTGTTTTCCATTGACATCATTTAAAAAACATCTGTTTAGAATTATTTAAATGATGTTGTACTAGGATGAGGTGTTTGATGAGGCAAACATCATTAATTCTAAAATGATTAAAATGAACGGTATAATAGGGAATTCGACCGCTTCGCGGTATTTATAAAATTGTTAAATAGATGAATTGTTAAATAGTTAAAAAGCCCGAACAGCGCGAACATAGAAGTTGGAGTAGTTCTTATAGCCGAAGCTCTGGAAACCATCGAAGAAATCCTGCCTCCACGCACTGTCGTCACCGACCTCCGTAGAACTCCAATAGTAGTCAAAAGCAAAACCGCCAATTTTATTCTTATTTTCATATAATATATTCAACTCATCTTTTGTAGGTAATCTCCATCCATCTCCTAAATCAGCACAAGCCTTTTTAGCATCTTCCCAATTCATCATTCCTAAATCTACGGTCATCACTTCTAAATTACCAATTTTTATGGACGACCTTTCTTCCAACCTCTTCTCTTCTTCAATCCTCTTCTCTTCTTCAATCCTCTTCTCTTCTTCCAACCTCTTCTCATATATCCTCTTCTCTTCTTCCAGTTCTTCTTTCACCTCCATCCTTATTCTTTCTTCCTCTTTAATCTCCTCTCTATTCGGTCCTTCTTCCGAACCACAAGAAGCCAACATTAATACAATTCCGATATAAAGTAACTTTTTCATGATGACATTTTAGGTTGGTAAGTGAAAGATAATATTAAATCTTGAAATAGTTATGGTTGGTTTGGTTAAATAGGTTGAATGGTACTTTTTGATAATCTAGTAGTTAAATATCTTTAAAGGGATTGTTTTCCTTGAAATCAATATCATTTAGTCTAAATCCAAAAGTATGTTTATCTATTCTTACCTTGGGGTAGTTACTAATATCTGGAGTTATTTTTCTAATCAGTAGTTCAGTGTCAGTTCCATCATGCTGAAGCCACCATCCTTTTGATTTATAATTAAACTCTAACTTTTTACCGATAAGATATTGGGTTCGGTTAGATATTTTGAATTCTATCCAAATTATATGCCTCTGTAATTTCTTGTGATTGTGATAGTGAACTCCAATGAACTTTATCAATGCCCTTATGATTTTTTGTTTCTCCTCGTTCGTTGGGTTAACCTTTTTTACTTGTTCGAGTTGACTTTCTATGTATTGTATAATTTCTTTTTTATTTGAAGTGATACTCATTTCTTTCTTTAGCAACCTTGCTCTTTCATTATGCTTCTTCAATTTGTCAGCATTTTCATTTATTTTGTTTTTAATTAAATCATACCCTGAATCCGATTGAGCAAAATGTTCAATTAGTTTCTCTGAATAGATATTGAGTTTTTCAATTTGCTTATTAAGTTTGTTTAACGCTTTAATTTGCTTGTCAATTAGCGGGTCATCTTCATTTATTATTGCGTTCCTTATATCATTAGGTAGTTGAACAACTGCATTCCATACATGTTCATCTAGTTGATCAATATTAATACCTCTATTCCCACAGAATTCTCCTTTATTTCTTTGAGATGCACAACCGTAATGATTGTCTCGAAGTCCCTTTCTTTTTTTTCCATAAAATCTACTATCACATTTCGTACACATTATTAATCCCTTTAACAAGTAAAAATATTTATTGGTGGTGTTTACAAAATGTTTTCTTTCCAAAAGGACTGCCTGAACAGATTCAAATTCTGCCTTTTCTATTATCTTTAATTCTGGTGATGGATATACTTTTCCCTTATATACTCTATCCCCAAAATAAAGTGAGTTTTTTAAGATTCCATGAATTGTTGAATCCCTCCACAAAAATTCTGTTTTTAGTTTTCCCTTAACTTTTAGTGAGCCTGAATTAACTCTCATTCTTTTTGTTGGGACTTTATTGTCATTTAAGTAATTCGCTATTTTTTTTGTCCCATTGCCGTTTAAACATAATTTGTAGATTAGCCTAATAACCTCTGCCTCTTCTTCCTCAATTATCATTTTTTTTTCCTCTCCCTTGGTGTACCCAAATGCTATCATAGGACCACCATTTACTTTGCCGTTTTTAATACTTCTTTCAAGACTTCTCTTTATTCTTGTTTTAAGTCTTTGAATTTCGTGTTCTGCAAGTAATATTTTTATATCATTTAACAAGTCAGAAGTTTCGTCATCAAAATTTACGGCACCACTTGACGTGAATATCTTTATATTGTTAGTTTTAAGTGTTTCTTTAAGCGCGAAACTGTGAGATTTTAATCTTGACAATCTGTCCCAGTCTACAACATAAACCCCTTCTATTTCTTCAAGGAATATCTTGTCCATCATTATTTTTAACGCTGGTCTCTCATTTGTAGGAAGGGAGCCCGAGTATCCCGCATCAGTAAAAACCTCATATTCGTGATTGTCCCCCAAACAAAACTCTATCCCTCTTTGCTTTTGGTCGTGTATAGACACGCCTGTTTTACTCTGTTCATCACTACTAACTCTGCAATAAATACCTATTTTCATGGGTTAAATATAGTGATTTACTTTAACAGTACAACATCCTTTACCCTGTTAAGGTGGAAGATGTTAATTTTCAGTCTTTTATTTGGTTAAATGTCGTAATCATCTTATTTTCACTAAACTTAATAAATCACACTTATGAAAAAACTACTACTACTATCATTATTCTCAGTTGCAGGTTCTTCTTTTGGACAAATTGTGTTTGATGAGACGTATAACCCTACCACAGGGAATTGTTCTGGGAAACAGGTTCTAGAATTTAATGGGAAATATTTGGTAAGCATAAGCAACTTTGGTGGTGCATTAATATCCTTCGATTTTAATAGTGGAAATAATCCCATATTAGAGTATTCATCACAATATAATGTAATTTCTATTTTCGAAGCATCCCAAAATGAGTTTTTCTCAACAGAAAGAAGTTCTGGAAGTTATATAGATACAACCATAATATCAAAATTTGATAATTCCTTCAATAAACTTTGGTCTTACTTTCTTTTAGACGATATCGATTCAACTGACAATATCGATACATCTTATGTTATTAGGTCACTTAAAGCAACAAATGATGGCGGTTGCATTCTTGGAACCATAGAAAGAGAATACGATATCATTCAAGATTTTAACACAAATTCGACTCGATTTATTAAATTAAATAACGTCGGACAAGTTGAATGGACCAAGAATTTTCCTGGTGTGAGTAATCCCTATACTATAAATACCACAGGAGGGACTTCATTTTTCGGCGGAAATACTTTTCACGAAATTATCCAATCGTATGATGGCAGTTATATTGGGGTTGGTGGAAGTGATACCTTATATTGTGGGTCGAAATCATTATGGATATTTAAATTGGATCAGACTGGTGATTTAATTTGGGAAAACTACATACATCCTGAAATACTCACAGATAATACAACAACTGGTATGCGATGGTGCGAAGCAATTGCTGAAATTAGCCCAAATGATTTTATTCTTGCTGGTGGTTATGATACAGGTTGGAATGATCCGTTTAATGGTTTTTCTGCGGGATATGGAGTGCCGAATTTGATTCGAATTAACGGCAATGGAAATATAGTTCAAGATTCTGTTTTTACTACTCTTCAATATGGTGAATTTGGTACATTAACTTTATTAAATGGGGATGTTTACACAACCTATGATATTGAAAATAATCTTAATTACAGCAATACTGTTCTTGCACAGATTCAACAAGACTTTACAATAAATGAGTTATACACGGCCGAGTTACTGAATGATGATAATCAATCACGAAGTATGATTACAAGTTCGGATAACGCAATAGTTTTTACAGGGGTTTACGATGATTCCTTATGGATATTTAAGTATAACCCTGAACAAACGAGTATCTCAGAACTTAACTCCAACCAACCTAAAGAACTAATTAAAATAGTTAACCTATTGGGTCAAGAGGTGGAATACACCCCAAATACTATATTAATATACCAGTATTCAAATGGAACTTCTGAAAAGGTATTTACCTTAGAAGATTAAAATCCTTCAAAATATTTATAAAAAGACCCTCATTACCAAGGGTCTTTTTTTGTTATATATTCCGGAATGTCACTATTGATCCCTATCTTAACCTGATGACATTTCAAGAATTAAATAAAATCCTTAAAGGAAAGGTATCGAAGGAAGAAAAGTATTTTAGATCGTTTATCGCCCACGTCATCGATAGTGAAGGGATGAAAACACTATATAACAAGAAGATGTTTTGTGAATATCTTATCATCATTGGCGAGAAAGACGGCAGTAAAATGTTCAACTTTCTGAAACAAAGAAGAGAAGAATTCTTGGAGAACACACAGGACATTATTTTAAAACAGTTAATGGTGGTGAAGTAAAATGTTCACTAAGTATATAAGTGAACATTTTAAATTAAAAACTCCCCTACCCCTTTGATAATAAGGATTTCTAAAAAAGGTAGGTTTCAACAAGAACAAATAATGTTCAGTTAGATGAAATGGTTTATATAAATGGACATTAATAAGGCTAAATAGAGAGATATGAATAGACTAACAAAAAGTGATTACATAGATTTTGATAAATGTATCAACACAGGTAAAAAATTAATTAATTCTGAAAAACAATCTTTAATTGGACTTTACATCATTGTCTCAATTCATACAGGTTTAAGAATTTCTGATGTATTAAGATTAAAATGGGCTGATTTAATGAAAGATGTTCTGGTTATCAAAGAAAAGAAGACAAAGAAACTACGTACCATTAAAATCAATTCAACAATTCATTCTGTTCTGAGTAAATTTAATCCAATTGATAAGGATGATTATACATTTAAATCACAAAAGGGTACTGTGTTTTCTGTCCAACAAATAAATAGAGTATTGAAAGAAATCTTTAAGACAGAATCTAAACACCTTAATATATCTTCTCATTCATTAAGAAAATCATTTGGTAGAAGAGTGTACGAAAATAACAATGAGAGTGAAAAGAGTCTACTCTACTTGTCGGAGTTATTCAATCATACCTCGTTGTCCATTACAAGAAAATATTTGGGAATTAGACAGGAGGAGTTAAATGATATTTATATGAGTTTGTAACACTGTTTAAAATGATACATGTAGACAAAAAAAAAGACCGATTGTTAGTCGGTCTTTCCTATTGTGATTTGATTTAATCTCTTATCCTGTCATGGACCAAATTAGATCAATGGGTTAATTTACATTAGGTTATTCTAAATTGTCTTACAACAGTTGAAACTATCTTATTGATTTGACTTTCAGAGATACGTTTCAACTCTGTCTTAGATAGTTTCTCAAGGTCAGTATCTTTTTTGTAAATCCAGTGATAACCATTTTTCGATGTAGTTATTAAAGTTCCTGGAAGTAATTTAGAAACTTTATATCCCATCAATTTCAAGAATGGTTTATTGAATCGAAGTGATGGGTCAATGAGAATTGATTGGTCACCAATTAATACCTCACACCAGGTATGGAAATAACCAATACTGATACTTTTATTAATCTTCGTCCCATATGATAAATACTTTTCAATGTTGTGACGTTTTAAATGTAAATGACCTGTCACTTTTTGGGATGTATATCCTAGATCATTAAAAATCATATTTAAACAATGACCAATTAGGTAACAAGTTCCGTGTAAGTGATAGAATTGGTTTTGGAGTTCATTCATAGTGTGATTTACAATTTCCTCGATTTGTGAATAATTACTGATGTTTTTCATAATAAATAATTTTAAAACAAATATAAGTAACTTATTTGACATATGCAATAGTTACTGTAACTTTTTTTAAAATTAATTTAGTTACTTGTACTTTTCGGGGAATTTATTTAACATGTATTCTATAGCCTTTTCTTTGGAGTAATCAAGTAATATGGGATCCTCAACACCCTTGTGTTTTTCTGTAGTACCAAGACTAACACTTACTTGTTTTGATTTTTCATCATCAACATAAATCATGAACTTTCCGATATACCTGTCTTTTTGACTACTACTAGAGATTTTACTTATTGAGACATTTGGTTCAACCAACCATTTGATGTCGGATAACTTATTCTTTATTTCGTCCAATTCTTTCTTCAATGACTCAATGAGCCCTTCCCTAACTCTTTTTTCTTGTTTTAGCTGGTTGTACCTCTCTCTGATATGTCTAATTTTTTGTTCCATCATAATATAGTAACTATTTGTTATTATTCGTGAAGTTACTTAAAAAAAGTTAAAATCAGGAATTTAGAGTTAATTAATATATCTCTATCCTAAACTCCTTCACCTCTCTATCTAATTTACGAGCGTTACCAGAAACTTGGTCGAGGTGTTGCCAAAATTTAGGGCTATGGTTTTTAATCTGTTTGTAGTGGTTTCGGTTAAATATCCATTAACTTTCCACTCGACATAGTAGAATTGTCACATATATAGAATATCCATTTTAAAAAAACCATATATTGCATATTCGTACGTTATACACAATTAGCTATATTTGAACTAATTATACTACTATATGAGATTATCTATTCTACTATTACTGTTGTTACCTATTGTAGGTTTTGCGCAGCAAATAGCCCCAGAGTCAGTCAATAACGCCGGGGGTAAAATGACACAATCGAACGGTTCATTAAGTTTTACGGTTGGTGAACTCGTTGTGCTATCTTTTGCAGATTTTGATGGAAACACACTTAATGGTGGTTTCACATCTGGTGCAACCATAACGACTGTTAACACCTCAGATGTTGATCAATCTTTGATGTCGGTAAGAATTTATCCCAATCCTTCAACAGAACTAGTAACCTTTGAGATCAAAGAATCTCATTTGGATGCGTTCAACATTCAAATAGTTGATAATGCAGGGAAAATTATTTCTTCGGGATCGCACTCTGGCTTGGCTTCCAAAATTGGGATTAATTGCAGCTCATGGGTGAGCGGAACATATCATTTAATTATTCTATCAAAAGACTTAACAGTAATCGGATCTTATAAAATAATTAAACAATAACTGCTATGAAAAGAAATTTATTCCTACTAGTTCTTAATGTATTATTCCTAATAAATACACAAGCACAAATTCCACCACAAGCTTTTAATTATAGTGCTGTGGCAAGAGACGCACAAAGTAATCCAATAGCCAGTCAAACGATAGGTATTCAACTTAGTGTTTTGCAAACCACTCCTATAGGTACGGTAGTTTATGCAGAAAATCATTTTGTGAATACAGACCAATTTGGATTATTCAATTTAATCATTGGCGCTGGAGCCATTCAAAGTGGAAGCATGGGTTCAATTGATTGGAGCAGTGATAATTACTTTTTAGAAGTTGGTATGGATACTGGCGGTGGTACTAACTTCTTAACTATGGGTACAACGCAATTAATAAGTGTTCCCTATGCTCTGCATGCTGCGACTGCAGATAGTTTAATTGGTGGTGGATCAATAACTGAAACCGATCCTATATATTCGGCTTCTGTGGCTTCAGGTATAACAGCAGTTGATACTGCAAATTGGAATGCGGATATTGACCCAGACCCAACAAATGAATTACAGACCATCTCAATAAGTAACGACACCATTTATCTTTCGAATGGCGGGTTCGCTGTTCTCCCTGCCAACTCTAGCGGAGGAGGTAAATCACATTTAATGTTATCTGGAGACATAACAGATGCTCAAGCCGCATTGAAAATTCAAAATGAGGTTGGACCTAATACTCAGATTATCAGGATTAAAAACACCACAAACTTAACAAGCGTGGACCTTTCTAGTATATTGGAATTAGTAGAAATTCAAATTACAGATAATGTAACTCTTAATACCGTCAACTTGCCCAATCTAGAAGGCGTTTATGAGACTCTTTATATTACTAATAGCCCATTACTAATATCAGGCCTGTCTTTTACAAACATGTTATTTTGGCCACCGAGTACCACTATTGCAAACACCAATATTTCAACACTACTTTTTCCAAACATGATCAACAATACAGTCAGCATCTCAGGTAATGGTTCATTAACAACAATTAATTTTCCAGATTTATCAGAAGCCAATGGTATAGTAATAGCTACTAACGGAGCTCTTACAACCATATCTTTGCCGGTTTTAACGTCAAGTTCTGGCTCTATTCAGATTTCTGGGAATCCGCTATTATCTAATGTGAGTATGCCTAATTTGAGTACTCTTGACAGTACAGCTTATTTTAATATCCTAGGCAATAGTTCACTAACTAATATAGACCTACCTAACCTTACGAATATTGTAAGCGGTGGACAAAACT
>Ga0233412_10001802_pt1 | contig 10768 bp, 6 predicted proteins | sample Na_anoxic_4_MG_FD_180667 | JGI IMG/M metagenome (GOLD analysis project Ga0233412, IMG submission 180667) | Seawater microbial communities from Saanich Inlet, British Columbia, Canada - Na_anoxic_4_MG | ecosystem: Environmental > Aquatic > Marine > Inlet | place: Canada: British Columbia... | reverse complement strand
ATTAAAGCGAGAAGCTAGTACTAAGCTTAGAAATACTAAACTACGTTTGTCTAACATAAAGTTAAATGAAATAGTACAAGTTATGCGTGGTAAGTCTAAATGGTTAAAACACTAGAATTAAATGGCGGAAAGTAAAAACATTTTTATAAAGTCCAAAATGAACAAAGATCTTGATGATCGTTTGTTACAACAAGGTGAATATAGAAATGCTGTTAATATACAGGTAAGTAAGTCAGAGTCAGAAGATGTTGGAGCTCTAGAAAATATACTTGGTAACATCAAGCGGATAAGTAACTTAGGTGATCAAGCGATAGTTGGTTATTTAGTTTCAGAGCAAAGATCAGCTTTGTATCTTTTTTTAACAAACAATAAGATATCAAACAATGAATTCGGTAAATATGAACCAGGGAGAAATAGTATAATATTAGAATACATATGGAACGGAACTACGTTCAATGAGCCTGGTAGTGTTTTAGCTAGCGGTTCTTTTTTAAACTTTTGGGAAGGTGCGCCAATTACTGTTAACTTATTAGAAGATTTTTTATTTTTTACTGACAATAGAAATCAACCTAGAAAAATAAATATAAACTCAGGTAAGCAATCTTCTACTTACTATAAAACAGAAGACGATGTTAGTGTTGCAAAGTATACTCCGTATGTAGCTCCTTTACTTTATCAAGAATCTACACTGTCTACAGGTAATTACGAAACAACAATGAAGGATGTTGTAAGCCCATTTCTACCAGACGGTACTACAGCTAACCCATATGTAGTTAACCCATATCAAGGTGATCCTGATTATTTAAAAGATAAGTTTGTTAGGTTTGGTTATAGATTTCAATACGATGATAATGAATATTCTGTTTTTTCTCCATTTACACAAGAGTGTTTTATACCGCAACAAGACGGTTATTTTTTAGAAGGTGACGAGCAACAGACTATATCCAGCACAGTGGTTTCTTTTTTAGAGAACAAAGTAAATCAAATTACTTTACGTATACCAATGCCTTCTGTTAGCGACCCATCTTTACCAACTACAACTCTTCAAAATGTTACTGACCAATTTAAAATTAAAAAAGTAGAAATACTCTACAAAGAGTCTAACGAAATAAGAGTTTTAGTTGTAGATACTTTGTTGATAGCAGATATTACAGGGCAATATGATCCTGTTAATCCTAGTAATGTATTAGAATACGTATACTCATGCACTAAACCTTTTAAAACATTACCTGAAGCACAAACAGTTAGAGTTTACGATAAGGTTCCTATTAAAGCAAAGACACAAGAAATAATAAGTAATAGAATTGTATACGGCAACTTTCAAACAAAGCACACTCCGCCTTCTAATTTAAATTACAATGTTGGTGTTGTAGAAAAACAATCGTTTAGTTTAGGTTCTTACAGTGTAGATGCCACAACTAGTATTGTTGAATATCCTAATCATAGTTTAAAACAAAATAGAAACTATCAAGCTGGATTTGTTTTTGCTGATAGATTTGGTAGAGCAACTTCAACTGTACTTTCCAACTCTGGTAGTATTAGCTCAACCTCAGCTTCTAAGTTGTCTACTGTATATTCGCCTTATAACGATAACACCGTTGATACTATAGCTTGGCCTGGAGATTCTTTAATTGTTCAAGTTAATACTGAAATAAGCACTGCAAGAGTAGATGAAGAATTTTACCCAGGTGTTTACAATGGTAATCCAGCTAGTGATGATTATAATCCATTAGGTTTATACTCTTGGAAAGTAGTTGTTAAACAGCAGGAGCAAGATTACTACACTGTTTACTTACCTTCCGCTATGAAAGGTCAACCTTACTATGAAACCAACGCCCAACCGTCAATACCTTTGGTAGGAGAAAACGCGTCTTTTGTTACTCTTATAAACGATAATATTAATAAAATACCTAGAGATTTAACAGAGGTTGGACCTCAAGATAAAAGTTTTAGAAGCTCAGTTGTATTATACGGTAGAGTTGAAAACTCAAATGGTAGAGTTTTTAGTAACATAGGTAACTCTCAATACTATCCAGGAAGAAGGTCGTTTACAACAAACGTTATAGAAGATTTATTTGATTTATATGACACAGCACAATTCACTGCTGGTGGAACTAGTATAATACCAGTTACAAATCCTAATAATCCTTATTACGCATTTTTTAAATCTGAATCAAATCCTTTTATTGATGAATTTATTAAATAAGTAACACCCTCTGAACAGTTCGGTGAAAACAACGAAGAATACGCTAACAATGCAGTATACGAAGTTTTTGAAAACTTAGCTGTATTGGAAACAGATCCTGTAGAGTCTAGGCTAGACATATACTGGGAAACATCGACATCAGGTACTATAGAAGATTTAAACACATTAGTTGCTAACACTTCTGGAACAACTATATTTGCTATAGAGAATTTTAACTTTGAATTCAATGAAGATTTTAATGTGTATAGTGGTAATGCGTCTACACCAGAATCTAACGGTAGATGTATAATAAACAATCAAGGTCCGTTTTATTTTAGCGATGTATCAAACATTACTATAAACGATATAGCTTTAGTCAACTTTGAAGCAAGTAACTCTAACGGTGTAGTGGCTTCGCAGAGCGGTGAAAGCACTTCTACTGGTATATTTCAATGCATAAGACTACCAAAAAATACTACATATACTGATTACAATGGAATTACAGTGGGTGGATTTTCTTATGATTCTTTATTTATAGTTAGTAAAGACTTTACGTACTGGAATACAGCAGACAATAATAATGGATTGCAGACTTATACTTTCTCTATAACTGTTGAAGACACTAGCGGTGCGCCTGGTATAAATGTAACTAAAGTAAAAAGTAACAATCAATTAGGTAATATAGACACTAGTATAATTAGCGAAAGTCCTTCTTCACCTGCTGTTTATGAATATGACTATTTCCCGTCACCCGTTGGTTTGATGGTGATAACTGGAAGTAACGGATCTAACTTTGATTCAAATGTGCAAACGTACAATCAAGCTGGATTACAATGGAGTATAGATTCAGTTACGCAAGGAGGTTCTCCAACGCCAGGTGTGTTTCAAATAACACCCTACACAACTGTTCCACCAGGTATCTATGGCTCTATAACTGAAATTAACTATGGTACAGCTGCCGGTTCTTACAATATAAACGTTAGAGCTACTGGTCCAGATGGTACTTTTGATACAGCTACGTATGAAATTATAATTGGTGAAGCTGTTGCTAATGGTTCTTTTGAAAAAGGTACAACTAAATTTACAGGTGGTGTTTCGGAATCTGGATATGGTGCTTATAGGCCACCTCAACCTGGATTAGGTACTGGGCATGTTATTAGTTTTCATAATAGCCAAACTAACTTTGCTAGTGATAATATATTTACAGGCGCATTACTACCAAGTCCAACCGCTGTAGGCTGGAATAACGGTGGCGTAGCTCTTAACTGTAATTCCGCCTTAACAGGAGGTAGGCAAAATAAATATTGTGATAATATATCTGTTAGCGGTCCAAGCGGAGGATATGGTTTAAGTGCTGGAACTGGCTACATAAAATTAACATTTGAATTACCAGGATATGTTGGAGAGCTTAGTTATTTTTACGATATAATTAGAACTTCTACAATAGAGTATAGAGCAGATAGTTCTTCATCGTGGCAAGCTGCTAAAGATATAGAAGGAAACAACCTATCGTTGAATACAAGTATAGGTGGAACTACAAATCCTATTTTTTCTGACAATAGGTTCTACGAAGCTTTACCTAGTGGTGGAACTTCTGCTAATATTGGGTTTGGCGCCTTAACTCTTGTTAATCCTAACAATAACCAAACTAAAGGTCGGGTTCAAGTTCGTGCTACCGGTGGTGCTAGCTTTAACACCCTTGTGGTAACTGCTTGGGCTGTTGTTGGTAATAGTCCAGTTTATAATTTAGGAACTGGATATGGTGAGTATAGATTAATATCTGGCAATTTGCAAGGTGGGCAACAATTCCCAAATGGTGGTGGTGCCGTGTATTGTGTTGGAGCAAGCGCTAGTGTGTACGGCGGTGTTGAGTATGAATTAGAAGTAGGTGATTTTTATTATGGATTTGGAAACAATAGAGCTTTTTCTTATAAAATCAATACAAATGCTTATGGTTCTCATTCACAAGCGCAATCGCAAAATGTTAGTTCTATAAGCACGCAAGTGTATGCTAGAGAACCTTTACCTAGATATGTAACTCAGTTTTATACCGATGCAGCTTTAACGCAAAAGCTAAATTTAGGAGTTGGCGGTCCTGGATATTTCGCGTATAGACCTAGTAATGTAAGCTCCGCTGGATCTTCCTTAGTAGCTAACGCGCCTAGCAATACATCTAAAGAAATGGCGCAAGCTGCTGAAATGTCTGCTGGAGATTCTACAGCTAGTTTGGTGACTACTCAAGATAAAAGAATATGGTCGGGTAATTTTCTTAGACAAGGAACTAGTGGTAGTCAAAAGTTTGCACAATCAAGCAAACCTAAAGAAGCGTAAAAACGTGTGAATATATATATATGGGACTTATAGAAGTTAAATACTTTAACTCTTTTGTATTAAAGAAGGTAATGCCTAATGGCGCTACTGCAACTACGCCACCTGCATGGGACGGTTCTAGAGGTATCCCCCAAAACATTGGTGGCTATTCTCAAGTAACTAATCCTGAAGAAGATTATTCTTGGGCTATTGAAGATTCTAGAATACGAGGTGGTTATAACAATACGCAAGTTAGTCTTGGTCCTAAAGCTTACGTTGTTGAAGAAGATCCTTCTGGTTCTATAAGAAGTAATGCTATGATTTACTCTGGAGTGTTTAACTCTAGAACAGGTGTTAACAATACAAATCAATTTAGTGTTGGTGAAGAAATAACAAAAGCTACTGATCCTGCTAACGGCGGTATACAGAAGTTATACGCTGAAGATACTAACTTGATTATATTTTCAGAGAAAAAAGTAAGTAGAGCTTTAATAGATAAAGACGCAATATACAGTGCAGAAGGTGGTGGTACAGCTGTTAGCCAACTTAATTTAGTTATAGGTCAAATAGTACCTTACGCTGGTGAGTTTGGTATAAGTGAAAACCCTGAAAGTTTTGCGGTGTATGGTTATAGAAAATACTTTGTTGACAAGAATAGAAACGCTGTATTAAGATTATCAAAAGATGGTATTACAGAGATATCAAACTATGGTATGGTAGATTGGTTTAGAGATAGATTAGCAGACATAGACAGTGTTTCTTTTGGTGCTGGTAAAATATTAGGTAGTTGGGATATATACACTAAACAGTATGTTGTATCTTTACAGCAAAACGATAGTAATCCTCAAGCAACATACTACACTTTATCGTTTGACGAAAGCGTACTAGGTTGGCCTTCTTTTTATTCTTACAAACCAGATATAATGTTTAGTTTAAAGAATAGGTTTTTTACAGGAGGTAAAAACTTAGGTCCACCTGGACCAGAAGATACAAGCGTGTGGCAGCATAACGCTAGTGATGTTGAGGTTAATAGAGCTAATTTTTATAACAAACAGTATAAATCAAATGTAACATTTGTAATTAACCCGCAGCCTAGTATATCTAAAGTATTTAAAACTATAAACTACGAAGGTAGTAATGGCTGGAAGGTTACTCAATTTGTATCTGATAACACGGGCTTTGATAGCGTTGATGTATCAGGGCCAACTTATACGCCTACATGGATCATACCTCAACATAGAGATGTAGGTACAGGTTCTACTGGTGAAATATATAGTTACTACGAAGGTGAATACGTGATTAATCCAGTAGATGGACAACCTGTTTATAGGACAGATCTTTCTCCAGGTGGTTATATAGCTGTATTTCAAACTGAAGATCCGCCTTATAATAAATACCATGCAGGATTTACTAGAAAGGAAAATAAATATTACGCTAACTTAGTAAACAACAGTGAATCACAGCCTAATGAAGTTTCATTTGGTCCTAACATAACTGGTATCAAAGCTCATTACTGCACTGTTACAATAGAAGATGATGACTACACTCAGCCTGGCGGTATGAAAGAATTGTTTGCCGTTAGTTCTGAGTTTACAATGTAAATTAAATGAAATTAAAAATAAAAAATTTAACTGACAAAGATTACAAAGAGTTATCTAGTTGGTGGAAAGAATGGGGTTGGCCAGTATTGCCAAAAGACATGTTACCAGATAACGGCACTGGAGGTATAATGATTGAGCATGAAGGTGAAAATATAGTTGCTGGCTTTTTATATTGGAGTAATTCTAATTTAGTTTGGCTTGATTGGATAATATCAAATCCTAATTCAAATAGAAAAATAAGAAAAAACAGTATAGAAAAGTTGATACAATCAGCTGAGCAGATGGTTAAAAAGTCTGGTAAAAAATACATGATGTCAATAAGTAGAAGCAATAGCTTACTTAAAGTGCATGAAAATTTAGGGTGGCAAGTAGATAATACACCGTCACATGAAATGGTTAAAATTTTATAATTAAAATTATGGCAATAGCAACAGGAACAGCGATAGCGATTAGCGCAGGTATAGGGGCAGCGGCTACTGTAGCGAGTACAGCCGTGCAAGCAGGTGCGGCTAAAAAAAAAGAGCGTAGAGCTAGAAGTAACAAAAACCGTTTAATGGGCGAGCTTGAAGAACTTGAAAACTCTAGACAAGATGTTATTAATCCATATGCAGATGTTGTTTCTTTAGAAAATATGGTGGTTGATAATTCAGGTATGATTTCTAATCCATTTGAAAACGTAGGAGTAGCTACACAAGCAGCTCAGTTTCAAGCTGAAGAAGCTGATATAGCTTTAGCTAATACTTTAGACACGCTAATAGCCACTGGTGCTGGCGCTGGTGGAGCCACTGCTTTAGCTCAAGCTGCTTTACAAAGTAAAAGAGGGGTTTCTGCTAGCTTAGAAACACAAGAAGCTAAGAACCAAGAACTTATAGCAAGAGGAGAACAGCAAATGCAAGATAAACAAATGTCTGAAGCTCAAAGAGTTCAAAACGCTCAAATGACTGAAGCTCAACGTTTACAACAAGCTGATGTTCTAGGTAAAGAGTTTGTATATGGTGAACAAGAACGTAGAGAAACAGAGCAGTTAAATAGAAAACAAGCGCAGATAACAGGACAAGCTCAAGCTCAAGCCGCTGCATCTCAACAAAAATCTCAAATTATAGGTTCTGGTATAGGCGCTTTAGGTAATATTGCTAGTAGTGCTGTAACAGGTTTGGCGAAATAAAAACGTAAAAAATTAAGTATGGCAAATTCATTACCAAAGTTTTCAAGAAATTACGCCCGACAAGGAGAATATGCTAATCCAAAGACTATTATAGATCAGTCTCCCGGTGTATGGGCTAACACTATATCTAATTTAGGTAAGACAATATCTGAAGGTTTAATAAAAGGTAGAAATGGTTTATCAAGCACAGCTAAAGAAACACAAACATATTTAGATGAAAATGCTAAATTTATCATGGAAAGTTACGATGAATTTAGTGATAATATAAATAAGTCTGGTGTTAGAAATCCTAGTTTAAATGAAACAGGTGTGTACGCTATACGAATGAAAGGTGAAGCTGCAATGGGTATGAAAAGATCTACAACCAGAGAACAGCAATCTGAATTTTCAAAGCAGTATGCTTTTTGGGATAATAAATTAAATGAACTTATAGGTTTAGTTCAAGCTGGAACTAGTGCTGACGAAACTTATAATGAGCAATTTGTAGATGGATATGCTAATGCTAATACATCTGGCGGAATAAGTACAGTTGGTTTAAATGATAGTTTATCTAAGCAATATCAACTAGCTATGCCTGTTAGATTAGGTGGTACTAGAAATCCTAGAGAGCAGTGGTTCTTTGATCCAGAAGATGGGTATAAAATTAAAACCATGTACACCAGTGATCAAATAGATAAAGCATATAAAGAAGGTAATATAGATAACCCATATGTTGTAGCTGACCCTAAAGTTTTGTTTACTCACGAAAGTACTCGCATCGATCCTATAGATAAAGAGTTTAGAGAGTTTGTAACTCAAACTTTTTATGACAAAGATAAAAAACCATTAGAGCAGTTTTTAAAGAAACAAGAGGAAACTGTAGAGTACAAAGACAACAACGGCAACAAAATGCAAAAGATAGTTAAGCCTTGGGACGAAGCTTCTGTTTTAGGTGCTTGGACAAATTACATAGCGGCTAAGTCTAAAAGTTATTCTAAATACCCTAATCAAGCTAAAGCTTTATGGGACACTGTACTAGAACAGGGTAGAAATATAATGACTACAGATAAAGAAGGTAAGCCTACACAGGCTTACGTAGATGGTTATTCACTTAGCGCTTCTGATGGTACGCCTGGCACAGCTCTTACAGCTATAGATAGCGGTGTATTTGCTGAAGCAATGCTTAGTTATTCTGGTAATTTTCTGCCACCTGAAGGTGAAATCATTAGTAAATCTAAAGTTATTAAACCAGAGAAACCTACTGAAGCAGAAAAAGAAGATTATATCCAAACGCAAAAAGCAGAAAACTACTTTAAAAGAGTTGAAGATTATTTAAAATCTAGTAAAGGTTTGCCAATACCACCACCTGGTTTGTTGTTTGTAAACACTAAACTAACTGACGAAGGTAGACGCTTTAAAAGCGATTTACAAAAACTAGTAAGTACCACCGGTGGTAAAGTTGTAGAGTTTACAGATGATATAGGAACTCAAGAAGTATTTGCCGATATAAAGTACGGAGATGCAGATGTTGTAAGAATAACAGAGGCTCAATTTAAAGATCCTAATGTTTTTAATGCTTTGCTAAAACAAGCTACCGGTGTAGATGTAACAGGTAGCGGTGTTGTTAAAGCCAACTACTTTAATAAGTATAAAGATTAATAATAAAATATAATTATGCCTAAATATAAACTTGGTGATGATACCTTTACTCTACCTAAGCAAGAGGTTCAAGGTTTTTTAGCAGAATTTCCTGATGCAATTTTAATTGAAGAAGAAGAGGGAAAGACAAACGGTGCTGTGGCAAGGGGTGCAACTGCAACACCGGTAACCGGGCAAGCACCCGAGAATACGGAATTACAGTCGGTAGACATTTCTTCGGAATCACAACCAAAGCGTAGTAGTAGAGCTCAAACTAGAAAAAAAGAATTAAAAGCTAGACAGCCAAAAACGGATTTAAAGTCTGAGCAAGATTATGAAGAAGCGATGGCTTTTAATCAAGTTGATAATGATTTTTTAAGTAACCCTATAGATTTTACACCTAAAGGCATAGGTAGAGAACTCCAACCATATGATCCACAGACAAATGAAGATTTAATAAACACTGTATTTGATCCTCGTTGGAAAAACCCTACGACTGGTGAGTATGTAGAAGAGTTTGATTTAGTATATAGAGCTGATTATGACGAGGCTGGCAAATTAATGGAAATGTTTCAGCCGTATGAGCAAGAACTTTTCGACGCTAAAAATATGCTAATAGAAAATGGCGTTGAAGATCCTACTAACCAGCAGATACGTAAGTTCGCTGAAAGAAATATAAAAGATAAGTACAAGTACGACGTTAAAAAAAGAAAATCTAATGAGTATTTGGATTCAATACCAAACGAAGAAAGAGAAAAACTTGTACCTTACAAAGTTGACGAGTACATAAAGTTAGATAAGAAACTTACAGGAGCAACAGATCAATATCAAACCATATTTAACAGCTACAAAGACAGTCCTAATAGTACAAATTTAATAAACATATCAGCTAGATTTGATGATCCTGATTATGAGTTTAATTTAAGTGGATTAAACAGTGCTAAAAATGCTGATGTATATTTGCAGCAAATAAATGATTTAGGTGATCCAAAAAATCTAACTACGCAAGCTAGTGTAGACTCGTACAACAGTCTTGTAGAAAAATATAAAGACGCTGTTGAAAACGCTGAAACAGTTGTGCTGTCTACAGGTAAAGAAGTTCCAAAAGCAACCTTCAATCTATACAAAGATCTAGTTAAAGAAAATCAAGAGGTAAGTAGCACACTATCTGGATTAGAAAAAGAAATAAACGAAATACCTGTAGAGTTAAGTGAAGCTGAAGTTGAATTAGAATTCTTAAAAAAGAATTACAGTACATTACAAAAAGCCGGCGCCAATATACAACTTCAAATGGGTTCTATACCTTATAAGTTAGCAGGTGGTGTTACTAGAATAGCTACCGACTCTTATGAGATAGCTTTAAATAAATTATTCGGTATAGAAGAAGATGTCATAGAACACGTGATAAGAAACACTTCGCGTATAAATCCATATGCTATTACAGACTTTACTACTGATATTGTTGAAAAAGCAGAAGACATGTACAGAAAAAAGTACAAAGATGATGTTGCTTTTGATGATGCTTTTAATAGTTTTGAAAACTTTGGTGAATATGCTTTACAACAAACAGTAGGGCAAGCTGGTACATTTACAATGTTAGCTGCTGGTCTATATCCAGGTATGATAGGTATTGGTGCTAGTTCTTATGATGATCAACGAAGATTATTAGATGAAGAAGAAGAGTTGCTTGGTACAAATAGATCTACACATTATAAAGCAGCTGTTGCTTTAGGATTTGCTTCTGCAGAAGTTGCTTTAGGTTTTGCACCTACATTTTTTGCTTTAAAAAGAGGTTTTAACGCCGCTGATTTAATAGGTAAAAGAGCTTTGACTAAACAAGGTTTTAAAAACCATTTTAAAAAACAATACATAAGAGCTGGTGTTGATGGT
>Ga0233412_10001801_pt1 | contig 10774 bp, 24 predicted proteins | sample Na_anoxic_4_MG_FD_180667 | JGI IMG/M metagenome (GOLD analysis project Ga0233412, IMG submission 180667) | Seawater microbial communities from Saanich Inlet, British Columbia, Canada - Na_anoxic_4_MG | ecosystem: Environmental > Aquatic > Marine > Inlet | place: Canada: British Columbia... | reverse complement strand
GTGCGGGTGTAGTATCTCTTTTTCCACAGGACAGAGATACTACACTCGCATTATATTATCGATCAAAAGGGGATTGATTCCTCTTCATCTATTGGTCCACCATCAATATCACGGCCAACGCTATTGTTACCCTTAGAATCAAGCATTTGCATATTTTGTCCTACTATCTCAGTAGTAAACCTTCTGTTTCCATCTTTATCTTCCCACTCTCTAGTCTGGAGTTTGCCTTCTATGTATACTTGAGATCCTTTAGAGATATATTTTTCAGCTATTTCTGCTTTGCGATCAAAAAGTACAATTTTATGCCACTCAGTCTTCTCTTTCTTTTCACCGGTATCTTTATCATTCCAAGTTTCGCTAGTAGCCATAGTGAAATTTGCTACCGCTTTACCTGATGGCATAAAAGATATTTGTGGATCTTGTCCTAGCCGACCAATAAGTAAAGTTTTATTCAGGCTTCCCATATTACACTCCTTTGTTAAAGATTCTCGAATTCTATTTCTAATTGCCTCTTTTTATATTCCATATCTGCTATTATATTATATTTAAATTCAATAAAAATATCATCAGAAATAAATACCGAATCTCTAATATCTTTTTTTTCCTGCTCTCTCCAATGTCTAATGTAATATTCATAATCTCTTATTTTATCTAATAACTTGTTGGCTTCTTCTAACCTATTAATATCCATCATTCCCTCCATCGTAAAAATCATGATATTTACAACCAGCATTACTGCAAGCATCGCAACTATCATAGCCAAAGCCACAATCTTCATCATCCTTAAGATCATTATCTTCTTGGCTGTCTGGTTGTTGGATTATATCACCACACTCTTTAACCCTACACTCTGCCTTAGATACAGCTAAACCATTAACGTAGCACACTTTATCTATATCAATAGCACCGTGACCAAACATAACACCAACTGGATCATCTCTATAATCCCACACTCCACCTAATTTTTCAGACCCATCTTCGTTTATTATTACTTCTAATGCTAATCCTAAAGGGTGAAAAAATTGCCTGTTAACTTCTTGTAAAAATCCCTTTTCCCTAAATTCCTTTATGTCTATTCTCTTTATTTCACTCATCTGTCTCTTTCTCCTGGATGCTCATTTATATAAAGCTCACCTTCACAATTACTACATTCTATAGTTGTACCTATTTTATCCTCCTCTATTTCATCTTTGAATAAACAATAAGGACACCTAACTGAATATGTAATTTGAGGATCTACACTTTCTATATCTTCACTCATCTATCTCTTCCACTTCTATCTTAAAAAATTCGTCTTCTATGACGCATTCTCCAGCCTCTATACATACATTCTCCCTGGAGTGACCCACTAGTCTACCGTATCTAGCTCCATTCCCACAATATCCATTCAAATACATATCATCAGACGCTTTATCTATAGCATCTTCCTCATTGTCGGCTTCGACTGTTATTGTCATGAATACCGGCATAACGCAATTAACCTCATACTTCTTCATCTTTGCCCTCCTTTATCTTATCTTTAACTTGTTGGACATATCTAGCTATTTGCTCTTCAGTCATCTTTTTAGCATACACAAAGCCAGCCTTTGGTAATTGAAATCCTATAAACCAAGATGTTTTGGTATTTACTATAAAAGCTATTATCCATAGGATTAAAAAAAATAAAACTGGAGACATTACATGCCACCATGACCAGTCTACTATTCCTGATAGTTTTAGTATTATAAATAGAATATTGGTGGGAAGAATTAAATCCGTACTTTGAGATTGTACTTTAGGTGTTTCTATATCCATATCAAACCCTTTCGTTCCAAGCTTTTATCATATCTTCTTTTGTTTCTCCGTTATATCCTGTTTCTGAGCATGGTATCTTACACTCTTCACACCAGATAGCCCAATTTTCTTGATCTCCACCAAGACTTCCGATTCTAGGTTGTGCTCCACAGAACGGGCATGGCTTTAATGTTTCCATAATGACTCCTTAAAAATAAAGTACTAGTAGAGGGACTGTTTAAAACCTCTACTAGTACTTTGTGGTCATACGCCCCTTATACATATAACCACTTACTTTTTCATTCCTTAGCTTTATATATATCACTATAGGCGTTATTAGTCAAGGTGAAAATCACCCTTTGTATAAGTTTTCGAATTTTGTTTGTTCTTTTTTAAACATTAAATCTATTTTACCAGTCCTGCCATTTCTTTGTTTAGCTATTATAACTTCGGCTTTTCCTTGATTGTCAACATTGTCTGGATAATATTGTTCGTCTCTATATAAAAATGCCACTATATCTGCATCTTGTTCCAAACTTCCGCTTTCGCGTAAATCCGACATCAGTGGCCTCTTATTAGGCCTATCCTCCACCTTTCTATTCAACTGAGAAAGTGCTATAACTGGGAGACCAAGATCTTTAGCCATGCTCTTCATCTCTCTAGATATTTGAGAAACTTCATTTTGTCTCCCATCACCACTTCTACCTTTAACAAGACCTATATAATCTATAGCGACCATCTTTATATCAATTCCTTTTCTGATCAATTTTCTACACGACGATCTCATATCTAATACACTTATATGTGATCTATCATCTATATATATAGGGAGGCTGGCTAGCTTATCAGCTGTATCAGTTAATTTAACCCATTGCTCGTCTTTTAGTTTACCGGTTCTAAGATTATTAGAATTAACACCGGAATCTAGACTCATCAACCTAGTACCTAAAGCCCATTTGGACATTTCAAGACTAAACACGGCTACAGCACCGCCCTCCAACGAGGCATAATTATATGCGATATTTATAGCTAAGGCAGTCTTGCCCATACTAGGCCTACCAGCTAATATTATAAGATCAGATGGTTGTAGCCCACATGTTATACTGTCTAAGTCATAAAAGCCAGTAGTCAGGCCCGTTATTTCCCCCTTGCTCTCATAAGCCTTTTCTAGGTCTCTAACAGACCCTTTTATAACCTCACTCATAGGTATCAATTCTGCATTATCTTTAACTTGAGCTATTTCATGAACACTGTGCCCAGCTAACTCAACTAATTCTTCAGTCTCTATACTTTTATCAAAACATGAATCTATAATATTAGAACATTGAGTTATAAGTCTACGTCTAACAGATAAATCTCTTATTATCTTAGCATGATATGTTATACCGGCAGATGTTGAGATGTTATCTATTAAAGATGTAATATAAGATGACCCACCACTTTTATCTAGGCATTTCTTTTCCCTTAATAATTCAGATATAGTGACAAAATCAATTAATTCAGACTTTTCATAAAGATCTAGCATACCGCTAAATATAGCTACATGCCCTTCTCTATAAAAATCAACTGAGGATACAATATTAATAATTTTATCCATAGCATCATTGTTAAGAAATATGCCTCCCAATACTGCCTGTTCAGCATCTAGATTATGTGGTGGGGCTTTAGATATCATCTGGTGATTGTTTTCTCACATACTGTACACTTGTATCCCTTGTCGTTATCCATTATATTCATCACTCTTAACTTTTTACCATATCTTTTGTCTTGGTATTTATTTTCGCAAGAACACTTCTTTATTACTACCATATTAGTCTTTCCCTGGAAGCAACGTGCCAGCTAGCGCTATTAGTTCAGCTTCGGTCTTAGTATTGATCCTACCAAGTACATCCAGGTAAGCCATATCATCAGATACTGTTACCCCAGATATTATTCCATCTGTTCCTACTCTAGTAACTACAAATTTGATACCTACCATCTTTGCTATTGTTACTATTGCTGTTGTTGCCCATTTTCGGTATTTGTCTTTCATGTTGTTCTCCTTTTTTTATTGTTTATTTCCTCAACTCTATCAACGCAGCTGATAGATCCATACTAGCCCTTTTAAGGGCGGCTGTTTCTTTGCAGCCCCAATTCAGGGCAGATTTATCTTTCTCAGCCCTCTCCTTAAGTTGGTTTAATCTATATGTAAACCTCTCTATTTCCTCTTCTACCTCTATTAGTTTATATTCAGTTATCATATATAACCCTCCTCTCTTTTATGCTCAATAATACATCTTTCTGATGATACTAATTCATCCTCTAAAAATAAGGAAACCTCTACCTTGTCTCCATATATGTCATCATCCCTATTTACACTAACAGTTAAATTATTCTCTATGTAATTTTTAATCATAGATTTGATATCATCTTCATTAAATAATCGTATAATATTATTAGGGTCTCCACCACAAGCTGCGAATTTAATCTTTTTATGCGCCATCTTTTATCCCCTTCTGATATTCATAGCAAGGCTCACCCTTTCTTACTGAAAAAACATCACTCAGTACACATGCCGTTTCTAAATGTGGAAATTTCCAATACCTACAAGTTTTATTGCAATCAACGAGTTTTCTTCCCTCTAATTTATTAAGTTTATCATTAATTAAATGTGCCATCTCTCTATCCTTAATTGTTATTTAAAGCCTCCTTAGCTATTCTTACACACTCTTCGTATATTTCTATCATCTCTTCTATATTATCTCTATCTTTATGGGCGGTGTCAAGTCCTTTTTGAGCTTGCGCCAATAATTCCTTTATTGCCATTGTCTTACTATCACATTCACAGTTAGAACATCCACTCATATTAGTCTCCTTTATTTAGTAGTTCACTCAAATACTCCGTCAGGTATTCTATTATTTTAATCTTAATATCATGTTTATCCTCCAGGAGTGCTAAACCATCTTTACCTCCTCTCCTATTATGACATCCTCGACATAAAGGAATTGCTTGGCTGTCTGGAGCTTTGATAGCCCACCCTGCTTTACCAAATGGTTCATGATGAGCATCAGATCTAGGTGGGGCACCACACATTAAACATGGCTTATCCCTTATAAAGTCAAGATAATCCTCAGATCTAAATATCTTGACTTTAGGTTGAGGTTTGAAATACAAGTCTTTAATCCATTTTTTCATCTACCCTCTCAAATGTAAATACTTCAGTGGCATCTAAGTAATCCATATATTCCACATCATCACTTGCGTTTTCACGTTCTATTTCAATCATGTGTTCATAATCTCTATTATCTTTTGGATAATAATCAGGATTTAATTCTATATATCCAACTCTTATTTGTGTTACCTTCACCTTTATTTTTCTCATCACTCCCCCTTAGCTGTCTTTGCATTATGACAAGCCCTGCATAAAGATTCTAGATTATCCCAATCATACAATAAATCAACATCACCATCGTGTTTGATCTTATGGTGAACATCTTTCATTGGTGTAACGTGTCCATTTCTTAGACATTCAGCACATAACGGGAACTTCTTGGCAAATCTATCCCTGAGCTTCTGCCATCTAGTTCCATAACCTCTAGCTGTGGCGGTGCCTCTTTCCTGTTCGTATCTACCGTTAATTTTATCAGCATGTTCTTCACAATATCCGTTATCTACCAGTTCGGGGCATCCTGGGAATCTACATGGCTTTGGTGGTTTAGTTGGCATGTTATTCTCCATCTAAGTTTATATTTATATACTCTATTTCACAAGTATCTAGAACTTCTTTAGATTCAGGGTATATGGCAGGAGATACGCCACCATAGTAGACTGTTGTAATTCCGGCGTTAACTATTGCTCTAGCACACATAACACAAGGGAATCCAGTACAATATAAAACTGAATCCTTAATTTGTATCCCACTATAAGCCGCTGATATTATAGCATTATTTTCACTATGTAAGCTGTTACAGTTATGCACAAAAATGCAACTATTGTCTCCTAAATCAACAGCAAAATTTTCATATTTAGGAACTGTCACAGAATATACATCATGAGGTGAATTAAGCTCCTCTATCCCTAAAATTTTATGATTATATGTTTTAGCTAATTCAAGAGCTTCGTCTAACGATTTGAAATATTTTAATATTGTCTCCAATTTGGGCATATTAGACTTGTATATTATATATCTTTTTCTTATTTTATTATAATTATAACCATTGATTGTTTCTGTTTCTTTAGCTAAAATAATAGATAATCCAGATAATATTTTACCTCTCATTCTAGATTTAATAGCTTCAGGATCACTATTTGTCATTTGGGGTATTTTAATACTTTCCTTTCCTCGCTCTACGGCTCTCTTTAAAAATTCAGGATCACCCCACAATTTATTCATATTTTTACGCCCAACTTCACTCTTTTTCATAGCCAATTGTGGATTGTTAGCCAACGTCTCTTTAGCTTTTTCAGAACCTAATTTACCTAATTTCTTATAAAATTCATGCCCTAAATATTTATAATGCATTCTAGTATGTTCCCCTCTTTCCAATGCAATTAAATTATCTGGCTCATTATTTAAGTGGTTTTCATCAACATGATGTATTAAGCCATCCACCTCTATTGATCCGTTAAAAAATTCATAAACCAATTTATGTGTTGGTATCGAATTAGTTCTACCTTTATATTCATATTTCCAGTTTTTTGATTTGCCCTCCGTTCTAGTTTTTATAGTGTTACTGATCATCTCATACTTCTTATTATATCCATAATTATAATACATTGGCATGAGACTATCATTAACATCTAGTTCATTTGCATATTTATAAGAACAATCTCTCATTAGAAATCTTTCATCAGAGGTAACTACAACATATTCGCCATTATCAAAATGTACTTTCAATAAATCACTCCTAGTGGCAGTTTTTCTTGGACATAGACCCAGAGCTGGAACTATTTCACCATTTTCAGTATTAACTGAATATAACCATATATTATCTCCATTCTCAGCTAAATCCTTTATTTTTTCATATTTACCATTTAATAATTTAATCACAGTATCACCGTGAAGGCATGACTCATACCTCTCGCCCGATGGTATATTTAATTTCTCCCTAATACACCCAGTCTCAGTACAATGTTTAAACCCAGAAGCAGATCCGTTATATCCAGTAGTCAAAATTCTATTATCTTTAACTATGACAGAACCATGCTGCCTCCTTATACAAGTTGACCTTTTAGAAGTCAAATAGGCTATCTCCATAAAATATTGATTCCAACTAATTCGATTTTCCATAATCACCAGACTTTAAAAATCTACGCACATATCTTGAATAACACTTCTGCGCTCCAGAACATACATGTCGATTGACTTTGTTTGTCGTATAAAATGTTCTTAAAATATCTTCTACATCATAAAGACAGAGATACATATCTGCCAATTCAATTAACTCGTTTTCATCAACAGAATATTGGTAAGGTTCACAAGATAACCACATCCCAACTTTGTGATAAAATCTCTCATCATCTAATGGGCATGTTTTCTTTCCGCAATCCATACTTCCGTTGTAACTACATTTCTTCTTCTTTCTCATGTTATACCCCCCTATGTAATTTCGCTTATACTATATAGGGAAATACAACTCATTTTTTTAGATTTCGATACAAAATTTCTCTATATTTATTAACTACTTTACTAACACATTGTTGGGTAACAGAAAGAATATCAGCTAGTTGCGATTGAGTTTTTCTATATTTACCACCACGAAGAAAAAATTCATAAACTATTATTTCTTCCATATCAGTTGTATTTAATTCGTTGATTTCTGCTATTTCAACGAGGTCATAGCCACTACTATCTTTGTATTGAACAACTCGCTGCATCTGGGGAATATGGTCTTGATTTACATATTCTTCCGCTTTCTTGCATAATTCTTGACATTTATTATACTTATTGCATCCGCTACATAACATAGAATCACCACCTTTCAGCTATGCATATAACACAATTACAAAAAAATGTCAATATATTAATTTATGGTTCGTATATCTACCTCGGTCAGCTGTAATAATATAAATCATTAATCATTTTCATGTTCTTTCTTATGACAACCCTTACATAAAACTTCATAGTCTTCAGGTGTCATTAATATTTGATCAATTATTATATCTATAACGCCTTCCCAATTACATGGCGTTCTATGATGCACTTCGGTTTTGACTTCCCTACCTTTAGCTACGCTTTTCTTTTTACCACATCTCTGACATGTGTATTTTTGATCTTTTTCAGCCGAACTCCTTTCTCTGCACTTCATCCATAATTGCCTTATTGCAGATCTTATCTTGCCCCTTGGTGTTTTTCTGGTATTTTTTTTAGGCATTAAATACTTTCAGCCTCCTTCCAATATTCGCATTCGTGACAAGTTGTGTCGAATGGTAAAAATTCGCCACCCTTTATGTTTTTTATATTTCCTCCTAAAACTAAATTGAATTTTATTTTCATTTTAGAACGTTTTTTACAATATTCCCTTTGTATTATAGCATTACCAAATCTTCTATTGCATTTTATATAATCTCTACTCTCCATAAAATCATCTATCTCTTTTTGTGTAACCATATTTCCTCCTAATTTTAATCCATCCTAAAAGAACAAGCGCTACTGTCGTATTTAATATCCTCTTTAGAATATTTGAGTTTGTGATCCTTTACTGTTTTATAAAAAGTACTTCTGCTAACATTAAACCTCTTACAAAATTGATCTGGTGTTAATTCTTTAATCATGTCTTTATTTTCAATGATCAAATTCCTTTGAGAATCTTTTTTTCTATAACCTTTATTTTTACAACCCCCTTTAGATCTTCTAGGTAATCCCAATTGATCCATTTTATTTCTGAATGTCATGCCGGATACCTCAATAAAACTACCGGCATCATTCAAATTTTCATGTTTATAATATATATCTATAATCATGTGTATCAAATATTCATAACCTAAATCTCTTGTTGTTTTATACCAATCATAAGCCATTAGTGTGCGCTCCTATCATATTCTCGTAATTCTGAATTTACACTAAGATGTTCTAATACTAACTTTTTCACAGCGGTACGTCTTTCATTAGGCCATTTAAGATGCCTAGCTATACGTTCTACCATATCTCCTCCAAGATAATCATGATAATAATAATGAGTACTACGTCTCTTAGTAAACGCAGTAAATGGTTTAGCTATATCGTGCAATAAAGCTGCCCACCTTATATTTATCTCCCGTGGTGTGGCATCAACGGTTAATTTAGTGTGTGTCCATAGGTCATGTTGATGATGATCATTGTTTTGATCGTAGTCTTTTTGAATTGATAATTCTGGTAAAATAAATCTAAACAATCCAGAATCCATTAAAATATCTAGCCCAGCTATTGGATTGTCTGACATTAAAATTTTATCTATTTCCTGAACCCATCGTTCTTTAGATATGTGTAGAATTTTATAAGCGCATTTTTTAATATATCCGTAGAGATATTGATCTACCTCAAAACCTAATTGAGATGTAAACCTAGCGCATCTCAGCATTCTAAGAGGGTCTTCTTTTATTCTCTTTTTAGGTTCCCCTACGGCTTTAATGTTGCCAGTCATGATATCTATCTTACCACCATGGGGATCTATAAATCTACCATCCCTATAAGCTATAGCATTCATAGTAAAGTCACGCCTGGATAGATCTGCTGTTATATCTTGTACAAACTCTACTTCTGGTTTTCTATTTTGAGGTGTGTATATTTCCGTTCTAAACGTTGTTATTTCAACATCGTGTCCTGATACTTTGCAACCAAGAGTTCCGTATCTCTTGCCAACATTGTAGGCTTTTCGATTGTCTCCATGTTTATTTTTAGATTGTCTGATTAAACCTTCTATTTCGTCAGGTGTATGAGGGCAACAAAAATCATAATCTTTTGGCTCTCTATTGAGTATTACATCTCTAACAGAGCCGCCAACTAGGTAAACAGGGGATAATATCTTTTTTACCTCGTTATAAATTTTCTTATATTCTTCCATTATATTATATCCTCATAAACAACATCTGCTTGGGGGCCTGAATGAAGTCTCCAATTTACCCCATCTGAGCTTGGTATTAAACTACGATCCCAAAGATCTATACCACACTGAAAGGGATTGTCGCCTGATTTGTGCCTTAAATTTTGCCAATCATTAAAAATAAAAAAAGATGCCATATAAGCTCTAAGGATAAGTTTAATACTACTCGCAATATTCATAAAGAAGAGACCATCTGTTACAATCTTACTATTCCAAATATTATTTATAATATCATCTTCCATGAAATGTCCAAAATTATCCCAAACGCTCAGCCAAAGACTTAATCCAACATTGTCACAGATACTGCTACAAACATTGTTTTCTATATGTCTAAGTGAATTAGATTCTACTTCGAACCACTTCTCTAAATTATAAACATCTTTTTTAGAAATCCTACTTCGTTTTTTATTTAGTGGGTAATGAATTGGTTTAACTACTAGCTGTGGAATGACACTGGAAAAATCTAATTTTCTCACTTTTTTTATAACACGAATAGAATCGTCAATATTATTTAACATGTCCACAACAAAACCTTCAGTGAGTGGGTTGTATTCGAATTTGTTACATTTGTCTTCACGTAATTTATAGTAATCACAAATACTTGCGTGTGAATCTGGATCGTAGCTCAATTCACCATTTAGTATTTTTTTCCTAACTTCCCAGTCAAAATACCAAATATTTCCCTTACCATCACTTACACAACTAAAAAAATTACACATTAATATTCATCCTCCTTATTTTAACTAAAACATCATTTATTTTGTCATAGTCTGGGTTTTCTGGGAGATCGGTTTTAATATTTTTAAATTCAGTATATTTGCTAGCGAAGATTTTCATCATATCATCTACTTCCATCTTACTTATTTCGAAGAAAATATCAGGATCTTTCAATCTAACAGTTAAAGATTTTGTTTCTAATAATTCCTTACCTTGAAATAAC
>Ga0233412_10001800_pt1 | contig 10779 bp, 16 predicted proteins | sample Na_anoxic_4_MG_FD_180667 | JGI IMG/M metagenome (GOLD analysis project Ga0233412, IMG submission 180667) | Seawater microbial communities from Saanich Inlet, British Columbia, Canada - Na_anoxic_4_MG | ecosystem: Environmental > Aquatic > Marine > Inlet | place: Canada: British Columbia... | reverse complement strand
AAAATTGTATATCAAAAAATATCAAATTTTATGCTACTAGTAACAACCCAATACATATAATTTTTGTACAATTTTAAATTGTATTGGGTATAATAGTGGTTTCTTCCTCAGTAGGAGAAATATAAATATCAGAGTTATCAAAAAATTCCATCTTAATACCTATTATAAAAGAATACATTTATGATATTTCAATTTTTATATTTTTGTAAAAATTCTCTTCTTGACATTTTATGCTTATTATCATCATAATTTAAATTTTTTTCTTCAATAGTATTATTAATATTTAAATTTTTAAAACAATAATAAAAAAATAAAAATATCTGTTCTTTCTAAATTAGATAATATTTATTAAATTCAAAATTTTTATATTTAAAAATTAATACAATAAAAAAATTAACATAAAACAAAAATAAATAATAAAATAAAGATTATAATTAACATTAAATCTTCATTATTATTTAAATTCATAAAACCTTCACTAACCATATCAATATTTTCCATATTAATATTTTCCACATTAATATTTTCCATATCAATATTTTCCATATTAATATTTTCCACATTAATATTTTCCATATCAATATCCATTTCATCATCTACAATAATTTCTTCTTCTGTTGGTTCATTACCAACATATTCAACAACATTATTTTCATTTAAAAAAAAGTAATACTTACCATTTAAATTTTCTACATCAATTGGTTCAGCTTTTACTTCTTGATTATTATTTAATAGTGCAAAACGGTTAATATTATCTTTATCTAAAGCGGTTAAAATATCAAATGAATTATCATAAGGAATTGTAGCAACATCTGGTATTAATGACATTAATTATATAATATTCTATATATTTTTATTATTAAAAACTAAAAATAATATATAAAAAAATAATTAAAATAACATACATTATTAAATTATCTTGTTTATACTTTTCTTTTTTAATTTCATTGTCATTAGTAAGTCTATCGTTTGTTTCAAATTGTTCTATAACAGGGTCATTTGTAGGTCTATTGTTTTCTTTTTCTATACATTTTCTAAACTTCATTGTTGAATTAACAAAATTATCTGGTGAATTAATTTTATTATAGTTATTAGAAACATTTTCAAAACTTTCAACAATCATATCTGGGTGTTTATATCTATAGTCCAAAAATTTATATGGTTCATTGTTAAATGGATATTTTATATAATCGCTATTTACATCACTATTTTTAATTTTATTAATAGGTAGTCCATTTATAGTATGTATACCATCTTGATAATTTTTATTATTATTATTTTTATCATTATTTTTAAAATTTATTTTTTGCAATTCTTGCATTGGAAAAAAATATTGTGTATAATTATTATTTTCTGGGATTTCAACATAATCTAAATTTGACATAAAACCAGACCTATATTCAGGATTTTCAGTGCTTCCAAGAATTTTGGGAATTAATGGTGTCATATATCTTTCTGGTTTATTATCATTTAAATTAATAGAAACTTTTCCCTCTCTTATTTTTCTTGATTGTAATTTATGTGGCATAACTTGTTGTTTTGTAAATTTTCTATTAGACATAGAACCACCAAATGAACGATTTCTAAAAACTTCACCAATATCACCTGAACTTTTTGGTCCATAATATGTATTTGGTAAATTACTATTATTAACAATGGGACAATTACTCATTTATAATAATATTATATAAAAAAATGATTTCAATTGAATAGGTTACAAACCTGCCAATAAAAAAATAATTTAAGTTCAAAGAAAAAAGAAGAGATAATAAAATTATCTCAACTTCTTACGAACAAGTTTAGGAGGTTCATCACGGGCGGTTGGAGGAGGTGTTTCATAACCATCATCATCACCATCATCATCTGGAAACAAGCATTGACTAACGCGGTTTCCAATTGGAACATAATCAGGATGATTGGTTTTAATCTTCTCTGGAGCATCAGGACATTTAACCACTGATGGAAGTGTAAAAGGAGAAGGGGTTCTGGGAGGGGTTTGCATTTTCGTAAAAGTCTTTCTTAACAGTAGCTTTATTATAATCTTAATTATTAAAGCCACCCAGAGAAATTATTTTTCAATTTTTTTTTGCAATATCGGTTGATAAAGAATAAGCGCATTCTTCAAAGGGGTGTTCTTGTTTGGGTAATTTTTCATTAGTGTATTTATTATTGGTATCAATATCAATCCATATTATATTAAAATTATTATCAATATATCCATAATATTGTTTATTATTTAATTTATAACAATAAGAATAGTTTTTATAAAATGTGTCTGGGTTTAATATCATATTATTAAAAGTTTTAAAATTGCACAATTTCCAATTAGTATGGTTTTGTATGGTATTATTCCAATTAGAAAGATTATATCTTTGGTATATATGTATTTGTTCGTGTATAAATGTGATTAATAATTCTTGTTTATCGTTTTTTAACATATAATTATTATAATTTAAGGGCATAAATATTATTGAACCTAATGTAAAAGGAAAGTCAAACATAAAATTATCTTGTGTTAAACATATATTCCAAATATTTAATTCATTATTTTCTTTTAATGTATTATTTAAGTGTTTATTTAATAGGTTATTTGCTTTAAGAATTATATCACTATTATTTTTAATGATAAAATCAGGAATATCTTTAACAATTTGTTTATTTAAATCTTTGTAATATTTACTTTGTTTTTCAAAAGGGATATTTTTAATAAATTTATCAAAATCTGGTTTTACTTTATCTGTATCAGTAATATAGTTAATATTTAATTTTTTATTCATATAATTATATAAATAAATAAAGTTTTAATTATTAGTTTATAATTAAATATGAAATATTATACAAATTCTTTTGATTTACCATCATTAAATTTAAGAGAGGAGATAGATAAGATAAATATGTTTAAAAATTATGTTTATCAAGCTGTTTATCAATTAGATGAAAATAATTTAAATGATTATATTGATGTTCCAAGAATTTTATTTGGAAATGATATAGGTGTATATAATTATGGAAATAAATTAACAAAGGAATATGGAATAGAGATACATAATAGAAAAATTCATTTTTTTATTGTTAAAAATAAAAAAGATAAATATTCATATGCAGTAACATTTATTAAAAATCATAGAAGATTAAAAAGGAAGATATTTAATACGAAAAAAATATATACTAAAAAATATTTATTGGAAATAAAAAACAATATTATAGTTTAAATTTCATTTAATTCAACTAATATTAATAAATGATCGGAAGCTGGTGATTTACCTTTATAAACAATTTTTTTGATTGGTTTTTTTGATGAAATTATATGGTCTATTGTAAAATATAATCTTTTGTTATTAATATCACAACAAGTTTTTTCATTATTATTTAAAAATTTAAGTTTAAAAGTTTTATTTTTGGTGATTATTTCGTGTTTTGTTTTAATATTTTTATTGAAATCACCACCCATAATAATTTGTGTTGGTGTTATATTTAAATTTTTTGTTATTTCATTTATAGGTTTAAATATATGGTAATTAATATTGGGATGGTGACCAGCGTGTAAATTAATAAATAAAAAATAATTATCAGTTATTTTATTTTGAAAATAGAATATTGAGAAAGGTCTTCCTTTTTTAAATTCACTATCATAAACATTTTTTATTGTATAATTATTTTTATAAATTGTTATTAAAATATCTTTATCGCTTTTGTGATAATGATAATTATATTTTTTAAGGTTTATTAATTTTAAAATTTTTTTATAAAAATAAGCTTCTTGAAATAACATAAAATCAACATCATATGTATTTAATACATTATCTATGTTATTTAAAATATTTTTTATTTGTGTTTTATTAGAATTCCATCTTATATTATAACTTAAAATAATTGGCATTATAAAATAAAATGATAAAAAATATATATTAAATATATAATAATATTATGGATGATACATTTAAGAAAAAAACAAAAATTAATTTAAAAATCAATGGAAAATTATTTCCATCATATGTTATGAAAAATTATAAAAATTATGTTATACCAAAAAGTTATGATTTAAGTGGTGACCCTTGTGATGATTTAAATTTAAAAAAAAGTAATAAAGAATATGATAATTTTATTTCAAAATTTATGGGTTATAAATCAAGTAATAATTCTTTATTAGTATATCATGATGTAGGAACAGGTAAAACATTAAAGTCTATTGTTTTAATGAATATGTTATATTTAAGTGAGCCAAATACTAATTTTTTTATATTAATAAAAGCGAGTATTAGAACAAATTGGGAGGGTGAATTAAATAAATGGTTAGATAAACAAAATATGGAAAAAATACGGAATTCAATTCATTTTGTAAATTATGATAGTCCAAATGCAAAAAAGGCGTTTGAAGAAGAAAAAAAGGAATCTGATTTTTCAAATAAAAATGTATATATTATTGATGAAAGTCAAATATTTATTAGTCGTGTTCTTTCAAATATAAGAGCAAATAAAAATAATGCTTTATCAATATATAATGAAATATTAAAAGATAAAAAAGAAAATAATTGTAAAATATTATGTATGACAGCTACACCAGCAATGAATGAACCTTATGAATTAGCAGTTTTATTTAATTTATTAAGACCTGATATTTTTCCTGGGGGTGAAAATATGTTTTCAAAAATATTTGTAGATAAATCAATGGGAATTAAAAGTTTAAATGAAAAATCTAAAAATATGTTTCAAAGAAGAATTATGGGGTTAGTTAGTTATTATAAACCAGGTTCAATTTATGGAGTTTATGCTAAAAAAATTACAAATCATATTGATGTTGAAATGAGTGATTATCAAACTGAAAAATATAATTATTGGGAAGATTATGAAAATGAAATTGCTAAAAAAGCAAAATTAAATTCATATGAAAGCAATACTTATAAACAATATATTAGAAGAGCAAGTAATTTTGCGTTTCCGTATATCAGTGATATTGTAAATAATGAAAGTCGTCCAAAAGCATCAACATTTCAAATAAGTAATCGATTATTGGAAAAAATAAATGATGGAAATTTAGAAAGTGATGAAATAACAGATAATGAAAAAGGATATATTAAAATGATAGAGTTTTATAAAAAGGAAGCTGAAAAATATTTTGATAATATATATGAAAAAGATAAAAAAACAAAAAATAATATTGAAAATGATATTAAAAATTTTAAAAAATATGAAACATTTGAAGAATATAATAAAAATGAAAAAGACAAATCCGAATTAATAAAAACATTAACAAAATATTCTTGTAAATATATAGCTTTTATATTTTATGCTTTTAAAAGTGATGGACCAATTATTTGTTATATGAATAGCATTATTTTAGAAGGTTTAACAATGTTAAAATTATATTTAAAATATTTTGGTTATAATAAATATGATAATAAAAAAGCAAAAGATTATTTTAAATATGGTGATTTTACTGGTGATGCTGACAAAAAAGAAAGAGATTTAGTTCAAAAAATAGAACAAGATAAAGATAATGTTAATGGAAAATTAATAAAAATTATATTTTTCAGTTCAGCTGGTGCTGAGGGTATTACATTATATAATATTAGACAAATACATATTATTGAACCTTATTGGAATGAAGCAAGAATAGAACAAATTATTGGTCGTGGTATTCGTCGTTGTTCTCACAAAATGTTACCAATTGATGATAGAGTTGTTAATGTATTTAGATATAATAGTATTAAAAATAAAAAATATATTGAAGGTAAAAGTAAAAATATAGATGATAATAAATTAAAAACGGTTGATAATGATATTGAAAATTCAGCAAGAAATAAAAATAATGTATTAGAAAGTTTTTATGATGCTATGAAAGAAGTAGCTGTTGATTGTGAATTAGCTAAAAATGATAATATGCGTAAATATACATATAAATGTTTTAAATTTAATGAAAAAAATGTTTTAGATAAAAATCCTGGTCCAGCTTACAGAGAAGATATAAATGAAGATTTTAAATTATATAATAATGGTTCTAATAGTTTAAATTCATATTCAGTTAGAACAAAGGTAATTAAAATAAATGGAATAACTGATAGTGGTGATAAACAATTTTATTGGTATTGTGTTGAGACAGGAACTATTTATGATTATGAATTACATTATGTAGTTGGAAAAGTAAAAAAAAATGAAAATGATATTATTGAAAAAATAAATGAGGATACATATAAAATAGATGTTATTGAGATACCAGATATGTAAATAAAAATTGATAATAAATTAATTATATTGTTAATTAAGATTTAAGAATGATGTTAAATATTCTAATTATTATCTTGGGTTCTAATATTAATTTATTATTAAATGATAGAGTTTCAACGGTTATTAATTTTATGAATGACAATCATTATAATGATATAAATTTTGAATTATTTTTAACAGGTGGAAATAAAAATAATAATAAGGAAAAAAGTGAGGCTGAAAAAATGTTGGATTTATTAAATTTAAACGAAACCGAATATTATATTGACGATGTTTCTACAAATACCGTTGAAAATTTTTATCATATTAATGATTTAATTAAAACAAAATATTATGAACAACTAATTATTTGCACTTCCGAATTTCATTATAAAAGAGCGAAAAAAATTTCTGATTATTTTATAAAAAATAAAAATGTTGGGTGGATTTTATCAAAAGAAAAATTATCTACTTCTTATAGTGATGAGTTTTATCATTATAAAAATATTGAAAACGATATTGAAAAATTAAAAAATAAATTAGAATTCAGTTAAAAAAATATATTTAAAAATTTTTTTATTATTATAATCTACATAATTTTAATTTATATTGATAATAATAATAATTCACAATATACAAATATTATTTAAAATATTTCTAAATTTTCATTAATTAATTCCTCATTATAAGAGTATTTATTAATATAAAAATTATTATATAAAGAAGTAATAAGTTCATTTAAAAAGTATATAATCATTGGTTATTATTTATTTAATAAAAAAAAAATTGGATAATATAAAATTTTGGTATGTAAATATTTTAAATATATAGAAGATTTAAAAAAGTGTCATAAATATTATTATAAAGATTTTTTTAATGTAAAAATAAATTTTATATAATAATATTTAAGAACACGTCCTCATAGATGATTTATATTTGTGAAAATGAAGAAAGTATTGCGGAAAATTATGATGTTATCTTTTATAAATATGCAAGTTTTAATCGTGTGTATAGTTTGTTAAGTGATACAAATGATATTAAGTTTAATAAAAATGAAGTAATTTTTTCTTTTAAAATGATAATGAATGAGACTATTAAGATAAATAAATTAAAAATACCAAACAGTATAATTAAGTATTTAAAAGATATATATATAACTGAAAAAAATAAAAAAATATGTAATAAAAATAATTATAATAAAAAAACATTTTATAGTGATAATGAAGTATTGTTAAATATTTCATTTGATAAAACAAAAATAAATGAAATAATTGATGAAGAAATAATATTAAATTATACATTAACAAATAAAAAAAATAAATCAAAGGATTGTTTAATTGAAGAATAAATTAATTAAAAATATAAAAATATAATATTTTATGGAGACATATTTAAAATTATTCGCACATTTGTTAGATAATGATGGTAAAATGGCTTTAGGGATTATTTATGATGATTCTTTAAAGGAGTATTATGATAATGCTTATGCTGTTTTAAGATATAAATTAACAAATATTAATATTAATATGAATTGTTTATGTGGGGTTCATATTAATACTGTTAATGAATATGAATTATTAATTAAAATGTTAGATAGTTGGAAAACACAGTATTTACCAGTTAATTTATATTTGTCAATTTCACATAATGAAGATATTGTTATTAATTTATCTAAATATATTGATGAACATTTTAAATTATTTATTCAAAAAGAAAAATGTTCGCAATTTAGACATTATAATCATATTTTAAATAATATTGAAATTGAAAATAATCAGTGGGTATTTTTTGCAAATTTCAATGATATTTGGATGAAAAATAGAAGTTGTGCTTTTAATACATTAATTAATTTATATAATACAACTAAATTTAAGGATGATAAAAAACCTTTGTATATTAAGTATAGTTTTACAGACCCGGGTAATCCAGATATTAATCATAATCAATTTTGTTGTAGAATGGTGGATTTTACTAAATTTATGGAAAATATTGATAATTCAATTATTGATAATGATATTTGTAATTTATATTTTATTAAATTTTTGAATTTAAATGATGAAACACATTTAGCTTTACCAAATCCTGATTTATTTGGAATCATTTGTCATTGTAATACAAGAATTAATTATGAAAATAATAATTTAAGAGAAATGATTATTTATTATTTTTCTAAAAAAATTATTGTTACTGTTCCAGAGTTTAAGAATTTTTGGAATTATTATATTAAAGAAATTGATTTTGATGTTGTTAAAAAAAATTTTTTAGAAATGTATAATAATAATATTGAAGATTTTAAAATTTATAGAGATAGTATTCTTATTACAGATGAATTATAAAAATTTATTTGTAAAAGGAATTAAATCAATAACATTTTCTTTTATATCTTTATCTAAATCAAAACAAAATATTGGATTACAAATATTTTTATTATTTGTAATATATTCATAATGAATATTACAAAATTTATTATTTATTATTATTGAATTTATTTTAAAATAATTACTATTAATAATAAATTTATATTGCTTGTTAAAACAATTTGATAATTCAATTAATTCAATATTTTTTATTTTAAAAGAAAAAACAGTTGTTAAATACCATATTTCATAATAATTTTCAAATTCTGGTATTTTTTCTTTAATTGTATTAAAAATACTTTTTAGTTTTTCTGGCTCCATAGATAATTCTAAGTATTGTTGTTCTCTTGGAATAGACATTCTTTAAGTTGTTTAGATAAACTAATAATATTTTATTAAATAAAATATTTTTCAATTTTTATTTATTAAAAAGTTATTTTTTTATGATACAATTATTTAAATTTTAATTAAATAATATTTTATCAATTGTTGTTCTGACACAAAACATTCTATGCAAGATAATACCTAATATAAATAATAATATTAGAATATGATAATAATTATATTTTGGTAATAATAATTGTATTATAAATGCTAATAAAAATGTTAATATCACATCAATAATTGCAATATTAAATATACGATAAGAATGAACTCCTTCACCAACTTTTCCAAATATATTTTTATATTTACATAACATTGTATATAAATAAAAATTGATAATAATTATTTATAGATATTTAAATAGTTATTAAAAATGGAATTCCAATATTTTTACAAAAATAACAATAAATTAAATAATAATATTGATTTTAATAATAAACAAATTGAAAAATTAAATAAATTAAATAAAGAATTAGATTGTTCTAATGATTTAAATTATAAAAATCAAATGAAACTATTAAAAGATAGTATAATTAAACACGAAAAACTTGTAAATAATATTAATAATAATAATGATAAAATTATATCAAAATCAATTTATCAAATTCTTAATCAAAAAATAAATTATATTGATGATAAAAAAGAAAATTTAAATACCAATGATGATGCTATTTGGTTATTAATTAAAGATATGTATTATTATAATAAACATAATGAAGAATATATACAATTATTATTTGAAGATAATAAATTGTTAAATCAAAAATTATTAAGTTTAAATAATAAAAACAATAATAATAAAAATATAATAATTAAAAAAAATAATAATTTAATTTGTTACTTAATACCAATTATTTTTATCATTTTATTTTCCAATATTGAATATTTTTTAACATTAATTGTTAATTATTTTGATAATTTTTAATGTTTATTTTTAATAAATATTTCTTTAACTAAAATAATTATTGAAAATAAAAATATTAATAAAATGGAAATTATAAATTTATTAAATTTTTGTTCTATATATTCTGAACTTTGTTTATTTAATTCTTCTAATATTTCATTTATTATTTTATCTTCTTCTATTAAAATATTTAATAAATAATTATAATCTTCATATTCATCATTATTTAAAAAATTATTTTTTTGTATATTTTTAAAATTTAAATTTTTTTTTATTATTATTAAATTATCTATATTATTTGTGTGTAAGGTTATTAAATCAGTATTTTTCATTATTTTATTATATTTTCTATATAAATGTAATTTCAATTTTTTAATCAAAAAATAATACTATTATTATCATAATAATTATACCTACATTAAGAAAATTAATAACAAAATTATGTAAAGGTATATTATAATTTTTTATATATAAGTATTTTTTACTATTTAATTTATTAATTACTTTATTTATTAGATTAGATGATATTTTACTTCTTTCTATTAAAATATTCTTAAAATTAATTCTATTTTTTGTGTTATATGATATATTAACAGGTTTAAGTATATTAGGATTAAAATTTAATTTTTCTATTATTAATTTTAAATTAGAAATATTTGTTTCATTATAATCTAATAAATCATTTATATTTGTAGTCATATTATAGAAAGTAAATATAAAACTTTACTAAATATTTAGAATAATAATTTCAATTTTTATTTTTTAAATTTAATTATAACATCTGGATATTTATCTTTTATAATTTTAATAACTTTATCAAATGGTTTTTTATTAAATGTTATTTGAACTAAATTATTTAAATTACATTGTTTTTTTATTGCGATTTGTTGAAATATTTGAAAAGCTCTACCTTTTGGTAATTTTGATATT
>Ga0233412_10001799_pt1 | contig 10780 bp, 11 predicted proteins | sample Na_anoxic_4_MG_FD_180667 | JGI IMG/M metagenome (GOLD analysis project Ga0233412, IMG submission 180667) | Seawater microbial communities from Saanich Inlet, British Columbia, Canada - Na_anoxic_4_MG | ecosystem: Environmental > Aquatic > Marine > Inlet | place: Canada: British Columbia... | reverse complement strand
AAGTCCGACATTTACTGGCACGGTAGTTCTACCAAACGTTCCAGCAGTCGTGACAACCCAATTAAATTTAAAAGCACCTTTAAACTCACCAACATTAACAACACCAAACATTGGAACTCCTTCTGATGGAGTTTTAACAAATTGTACTGGACTACCACCAGCAGGTGTAGTAGGAACATCAGCCATACTTGGAGCAAATACGTTTACAGCAGACCAAACAATTACTGAAGCAGGAACAGCAGAAATTATACGATTTAGAAATCAATCATTAGATGGTCAGTTTATTGCAAAAGACACATATAAAAATCTATCATCAACAAGTGTTGAAAGAATTATTGCTCAAAATATCATGCAAACAACAGATTATACAAATGGTGCAGAAGATGGATCGCAACGTATGCATGTTATGGAAAATGGAACACTAACTGAATATTTGAATATTCAAGGTGCAGGTGCAAAGATTATAGCATATAAACCTCTAGACATGAGTGGAACTGATATTGATAATGTTCAAAATGTGATACATGATATTTCTGCAACAGGTTTAGATGTTGATTTTTCAGAAGATCAATTACAAACTTATCCAACTTTAACAGGAAATGTGACATTTACAACATTCCAAAATATAGTAGCAGGTAAATCAAAAACAATAAGATTATTAGCCGATTCAACAGATAGAGAATGTACGTTCCCAAGTGGGATTAAATGGGTTGGAACTGCTCCTACATCTAATGTCCACACAGTAACAGCTAGTAAATATGCCATAATTACATTTACAAGCTTTGGAACAACAGAAGCTGAAATTATCGGTGCATTTGCAGTAGAGGAATAATAACATGGCTGTTAAGGACAGTTTTATTAAAAAGAATAAAGAATTAAAGAAACCAATGGATCTTATGAACGTTGGATTTGTTGGTGGTGCATTAGGTGGTGGTGCTTCCGTTGAAGCCACAGGAGCAACATTCTCACAAAGTGGTGGATATGATTATTATTTATTCACATCAACTGGAACAATAACTATTGTTGGATATGATATTGAAATGTTGGTAGTTGGTGGTGGTGGAAATGGTGCAGGAGGCAATGTGGGCTGTGGGGGCGGAGGAGGACAAGTTACATACCGTTCAACATTTACTCCGTCAGAAAATCAATCAACAATGACAGTTGGTACAGCAGGAGTTGCAAGCTCTGGATATAGTACAACTGCTATTGCAGGATCAAATGGTAGTGGTTCAATTGGTGGATCTTCTGGAAATGGTTATAGTGGTGGCACTAATGCTTATCAATCAGCAGGTGGTGGAGCAGGTGCAACAGGTAATGGTGGTAATTCTAATAATGCAGGAGCTGGAACAGGTGGAGGTGCGGCAGGTTCTAGTTCACATAACTCATATCGTGGAGGTGGAGGTGGAGGCGGATTATATGTATCACAATTTTCACAATTTGGAGAATCTGGATATTATGGCGGTGGAGGTGGAGGCGGAGCTTGGTATGCAACAACTTCTGCTCAAGGAGGTTCAGGTGGAGGAGGTCAAGGCGGTGGACAACAAGCTCAAGGTTCTGGAGGTATTGCTAACACTGGAGGAGGCGGAGGCTCAGGCGGAGGTGGTAGTGGTGTTGTGATAATAAGATTACCAACACCTTGATTAAATTTTGAATGATAATAATGAGTATATTCAAGTGATACTAAATGAATTATAACAAGGAATGTCCATGTTGTCACTGGAAGTTTTTCGTAGAAGAAACATACGACAAACACGCTGTATGCGTAAAATGTGGCTCAATATTTGAATAGTTACTATTAACCGACAAAGATGAATAACATCATGTTTGTTTCTATTAATCTAATTATTGACCACGCCTGTAATGTTAAAATGAAAGATTGAGTGAGCAATTTCTTCTTGAAGATAATTCAGGGAGTTACTTTTTAGAAGATTCATCAGGTGGTTATCGTCAAGATTTTCCTGTTAAAGTAGTCAATCAAACAATAGAATTAACTGAAACACGTTTGCCTGAACAAGAGGTATATCTTTTAGAAGATGATACGGGTGCATATTATTTAGAATCAGGTGACGGATATTACAGGCAAGATGAGCCATTCTATCATTCTAATGAAACCATAGGAATTGTTGAAACCCAAAACTATGTAAGGGGATTAAAGAAGGAAATCAACGACATAATTGGACTAACTGAATCTAAGAACAGGCTAAGAAATCAGGTCAGGAATCTAGATGAAATTTTAGGCATTACAGCCTCAAAGAACAGATTAAGATCATTAATTAGAAACTTTAGTGACACCATTGGATTTACGGAAGCAGATGATAACGTTATTGGATTAAACAGAAACATAGATGAAATAGTTGGCAATACAGAATCAACCAATAGACTAAGAGAGCAGGTAAGAAATGTCAATGAAATAGTAGGCATAGATGAATCATCAAACAGGGATAGGACATTCTTCAAAAATACCACAACAGATACCATTGGATTAACAGATTCATCAACTGTTGCAGAACCTTCACTATTTGAATATACATTGGAAGATGGTTCAGGAACACTATACCTTGAAGATGGAACAGGCAACTATGTCCAAGAAGCACCTGTCAAGGTATTCAATGAATCAATAGGTGTCACTGAAAACAGTAACAGATTAATGAATATCTTTAAGAATATTTCATCAACGATAGGACTAAGTGAAGTTAGTGAGGCTTACAACGTAATTAAGAAAGTTGTTTCATCAATAGTAGGATTATCAGAATCACCATTAAAAGAAATTACCACATTGAATCTGCTCTTAGAAGGCACAAACGCAGAACACTATCAACTTGAAGATGGTTCAGGTGGCTATCACTTGGAAGTTCCAGTATATGTAATTAACAGCACAGTAGGAATAACTGAACAGAAAAACAAAATCAATACAATCATCAGAAATATTGCAGAAATAATTGGACTGACCGTACTTCCTAACTATGTAACAGGATTATTCAAAGTAGCAACATCATTTATCGTATCAGTAGAATCAGCACTTAACAGAATAATTACTGATGTTAACGTTCTTGCATTGGAAGATGGTTCAGGTGCAATTCTATTGGAAGATGGAGCAGGATTCTATGAATTAAACCAAATTGTATTATTGAAAATTATCAATGCCACAAACGGTATAACAGAAGCTTCACAGAAATTGTATGGTGGATTGAAGAATATTACAGATACCATTAACATTGTGGAATCATTTGACAGGCTAAGAACTATGGTTAGAAACTTTAGTACAACGGTTGGAATCACAGAATACAGCAACAGATTAGGCGTATTAAAAAGAAACTTTAGTCAAGCCATTGGACTTACTGAATCATCAGAAAGATTTGGCTCACTCTTTAGATGGATTTCCTCTACAATAGGATTGACAGAATCATCTAATAGGAATACAGGATTCTCAAGAATCTATAACGATATTATGCAACTAAGTGATTCAAAGAATGTAGTATCAGGAATAGTCAAATACATTTCAGATACGGTTGGACTTGTAGGAACGTCATTACAGATCAGACTGATAGCATTTACGGTTAACACAGGTGACTTTATCGCATTAAGCCTTATCAATCTAAGCAACTTTATCACTTCAACACAGCAGGATACAGGTGACATGACAGGATTTAGTGCTTTTAATTCTGGAGATATGAAAGTAGACAATGGCTAACGGAACTCAAATTACTATCCAATCAGAAGATGTTGGAACTATAATCAAGGGAACAGCCAAGTCAAGATCAGGCAGTACTGATACAATTATCGACCTTAATGACGTATCTGCCATTGTGATATACCTTCGTGATCCTGATGGAGAACTTACTGACCATACAGCCACAGCAACTAATGCAGACGGAGGCACAGACGGAATATGGTCATTTACAACTGCATCTGCCATATTCTCACGCAACCCTGGCATTTGGCATATCCAGGCAAAATACTCACTGGCAGGAGGCGTCATATATTATTCAAACATCAAGACCTTATCTGTTGGTGAAACGTTACTTTGACCACAGTAGATTTATTTGCAATCAAGGAAAGAATCGTTGATATTTTAAAATCAGATACAACTAATCTATGGGATTCAACCCCAAGTGACAAGACCAAATTTCGTAAGATTGAAGCAGGATCACCTAGCCCTAAAGCAATACAGGAACCACCTTTGCCTCGTTTATGGGTGACAAGTGATGATGTAGTTGCCAATGTTTCTCATATCGCAGTAGTAGAAAACAACATACATCTTGGTGAGGAATATGACATTAGGATTAAAATTCTCTTTGTAGTTGAGGCAAAAGACGGACAAAAGACAGAGGAAGATTTAGACGACTTTACAAAATCAATCATTGAAAAACTAGAAACCAACTATGACCTAAGAGATGGAGCAGAATCTACAAGACTGGCAGAATCTTCACAGGTCACACAGATTATGGATCTACCCTCCATGTTCAAGGGTGACAGGGTTAAGGGCAGAGTAATAAAATTCAAAGTGGTAGTAAGAGTTTAGTTTTGGTTAAAAAGGTAAGATATTAATAATAGATGTAACATAATATAGATATGTCAACTGATTTCTTAAATTGGAATTGTGATGATTTAACCACAGAGCAAAAAGTACAAAATGCTAAAGCTTATGAGGCTAAAATTACACAAGGACAACAAAGAACAAATGCACATGATATAAATGATGTATTAATGGAAAACCCTACTTTAGAATTAAAGGATTTATAATCCTTTTTTCTCTTTTTATTAAATTACTTCTATTATCACAATAATCAGATTAATGATATATGGCTAATCTTGGTGATATTACTGAAATTGTTAATGCGACAGAATTAACCTTAGAAGAAAGAACAGGATCAGGCACATCAGATAATTACATTCTGTTAAAGGATTTAGATTTACATATTGGCAGGGTTGAAAATAGACACCCTACAACAGATGGATTAATTTATACTTACGGTAAAGGGGATAATTTCTTCACATCAACATTGATAGTATCTACACCTGAATTATCAACACTGAATACATTAACACAAACTGATAGTGATGGCGAATTGACATCAAAAAATTGGCTGATACACGCACATGATGTATCAGGTAGTGAAAAATATTTACAATGTACAGGTGTACTTAGGGATTATGATATCAAGAAATCTTCCGAAGGTATAGTTGAGATAAGTATTTTTGTAAGAATTACAGGAGATTCTCTTACAATTAATTCGACTATTGTTTGAGGTAATTAATTTTGGGTAAAATTTCTGAATTAATTAATCAGATGATTCAAAGAATGTTAGAAAGTTCTGAATGGACTTCTGCTAACCCAACACACGTTAATACATTTATTCAAGCTAATTCAATAGACAACCCAGATTTTGAAAGAGAAATAAAAAATTTAACAAGTCAAGGAAATGACAATACTAAAGTATTAACAGATGAAAAATCAAAAGAAAATAAAAAAGTAATAGAAAAATTAGACATTGATTTGGATTCTCTTAAAAAAGGTAATGTAGGTAAATTCCAAAAATTCACACAGGAACAGTTTAGCAATATATCAGGGGTTGCAAATAATCCAATAGGATTTCTCTTTGGTAAAATAGGAACTAAACTTGCTAGAGGTGGTGTGATTCTTGGTTTGGTATTATTAGTAGAACAGATTATTCATTTTTCAATAGCAGAAATGATGAAGCCAGGAAGAATACTAGATAGACGTTTGAAAGTTATAATTGATGATCAGATAATTTTATTCACAAGAAGAAATGAATTGGCTGAATTAAGACAAGGATTTAGAACAGTATATGTTACTGCTTCACCATTTATCAGAGGTAATCCTGGTATAATTGGCTCTAACTTATACATACATAATGGCGGTATTACAAAGAATTTTCAACAGCCTCATACCATAAACAATATATCTACTGCAACAACTAATACAAATATGCCAGGAGGAACAAGACATTGACAGATAGTGTTATTTGGAGGGCAGTTGATGGCAATCTTACACAAGCTGGTGCAAGTGCAGGTAATATTATAAAGTTTAATGAGGGATCTGTAAATCAAAATGGATATATTTACAAATCAGAATTTGAAGTTAGAATTTCTGTTCCAGAGAATGAAAGAATAGCAGAGGATTTAAACGCAGTACAGGATATGGGATTAGATGGAATAGATATAACACTTACAGGAATGATAGAGGAATCAGATATTGAAACAACCAACAGCAAGATGATTAATCTAATGACATGGCTTAAAGAGCCTAAAACTGATTCTGATTTTGCATTTGGCAAATTCGGTTTGCTTTTACCTGATTTTCCTCATTTTAACGTACAGCCACAAAATACAGGTTCAGCACAATATGGCTATATTATTTCAGGTATAAGATTCATTAGAGATGGTGAAGACAAAAACAAAGTAGGTGTAATTATCCAATTACGTTATGCAGGTGATAAGACAGGGTTGAATACCCCTTGACCTCATGGAAAACTCTGACAGTAACATGGTATGATGAAGATGGCGATTATTCAACAGGTGTAAATATAACATCAGATGTTAAAGCAATTCCGTTATTCACAGATACAGGAACAGAGGAAGTAAATCAAGCCAATATTATTTTAATTGCAAATAACGGTAATTACATAACATCAGGAAATATAATAGATCAATTTGATAGAATCAGAATAGAAGTGAAAGATATTGATGATAATACCTATGACAGATATTTTGAAGTTGCACAATTAAAACCATCAGAAACAAATAATGAGGGAACACTTTTAGAATTAGAGTGCTGGGGTATAGAATATTATCTAAACAAAATACATTATGTAAAACCTCATTGGTTCACAGATTCAGCAACAGTAGGTAATGATATCATTAATGTATATAATTCAAATATATTGACAGCAAGGCAACCAACTGTATCTTTAGCAAGTTCATATACGCCATCAACGCAATTTGGTAATGATTTGCCAACATGGAATGTCAACCATTATGAATATGGACTAAATGAAGATACTTGTCTAAACAGATTAAATGATATTTATGATAAATTAGGTGGAACGACAGCAAGTGGCGGTGTTAAGGATTTCTATGAAACAATATTTACAACCACATCAGTTAATGATATATCATTAGGAATAACTACAAGTGGATCTAGTCCAGAAGATAAGTCACAGAATTTAAGTACAATTAAAAACACACAGGCAGTAAATGTGGCAGAAGAAGAAGGGGGTATATCAAACGCCAATTCAACAAATGTTTTGGCATGGGGTAGCCCTGTTCATGGAACATTACCTGTTGGAAGCTCAAAATACAATTCACAAGAATTTCAATTTAAATACAGACCTGAATGGGTTGCAGGAGTAAATTATAAAGCAGATTCAAAAGTAAAATATGAAGGATCTCATTGGAAAGCAACCTCTGACAATTTATCAGCATTATCAAACAAACCTGGTTCTAGTAGTGTTTGGACACAAATCACTAGGGCAAGTGAGTATGGTAATGTCTTTTCTTATTCTGAATGGACAGATGATAAAGTAGCATTATGGATAAATGCAGGTAGTAATCCAAGTGCAGTATCAGCAGGAAGCCCAGATTCAAACGGTGATAAATTATACACAGGCTCAGGTGCAGGATTCTTTGACGCAAATATCATAGTTAATGATGATACAGAAAATCAAGAATTTTACAGAACATTTGCAGATGTAAGAGTTGATAGATTAACAGCATTGTATGTTGATACAGATGATCAGCTTGTAACATATAGTAATACAAGGGCATATACAGCAGGGGATATATCTACATTCCCTAGAGGGTTTAGAGTGTTAATAGATGATCCTGCACCAACAGGCGTATTTTTATTACGAGATTCAAATTTCAAATGGTTTGGTAATTCAGTAGCAGAATGGACAGGAACAGAATGGGTTGTAAAATACTCTATGGATTCAACTACTGATAAACTAATGGTTGCGGTAATATCAGAAGGTAAAAATTATGAGTATGAAGATTCAACAGGGCTATGGAAGAATAGGTCAACAGATTATGCTAATACAGGAAATGACTGTTTTCACCAATATACAGAAATTGAGAATACGGATAGTTTTGATAAAGATGTAGTCAGTAATTCATTTACTAAAAATATAAAATCTGCTGTAACTGTTACTTATGATATTCCAAGTGATATAAGAGGAAGCCCTGCCAATGAATTATATTACAAAGTTGGTGCATGGATAAATTTTGCGTTTCCATTTCCTTATACAATAGACAACGGTATAACAGAAAAAGTTGGTCAGATTTATGGTGGCGGTGGCAGTAGCCCTGTAAAAGAGCCTTCAACGCTTGACACACAAAATATGGGATATCTTTCAGATGGGAAGGTTGGATTTAACCAGGACAAATCAGAGGAATATGGTCAGCTCTCATCTATTGGATTTAAAATTGCTTTTTCTGATACGGTATCTTCTACTGTTGATGTTCAAAGTATTAAAGGTCAAGATTTTCCTTTTGCTTGTTTTGTTATTGACATTAATGACAATGTGTATAGGCAGGATTTCAAAGTATCATTTCCTAATCATTGGGAAGATGTTGAATTACCATTAACAGGATTTACAAATTATCAAGCAAGAACACCTAGATTTATCACAGCATTTCATGGTAATACAGCTAACTTGGTAAGACCTAAAGATATTGAATCCAGAAATGTTATGGAATGGAGAAATGTTAGATTTGTAATTATTCAGTATATGGACAATTATGATGAGTTTGGAAGATATTCTCCAGAAACAAACGGTGAAGCACCGAGCATAGCCTCATACTTAGCTGGAACACTTCTTAGTGTAGCAAGAGTGCAGAAACTAACCATTGATAATTTTAGATTTGTAAAACCATTACTAGCAAGATCCGCAAAAATTGATGGCACAGATACAACCACACCTGATAGAAATATGGAAACAGAGTTTTTGCAAAGACCACAAATAAGCACATACGATCAATTACTATCAGAAGTAAAATCAGAATTAGAAGTTGAAAAATTTAGGCATAAAGAATTTAGTTTATCGACAACAGGAACATCAACATTTGACATTAAATTTGGTGATTCATTTTATTTTGAGAATGAAAGATTAGTGTCAGATACAGATGATTCATTAGCAAACACAATTAAACTTGTAGCCAAAAGAATAGAATACAGTATTACAAAACCACCTGCTGGAAATGGTGGTCTTAGACGAAGGATTGTTGGCATAAAGAGGTTTATAATATAATGGGAAAAGCAAGTGTCTATAAATCAGAAGGCAGTATAGTCAAAAAAGGTATTCGTGATAATGTAAAACTATCTGCTATGAATAGACAGGGTATTCAAAATGTCTCATTTAATAGTAGTGGCTCTGCTACAAAAGGTCTAGCACCATTAAATGACAAATCCAAACTTTCAAAAGCAGGTGGACAGATAGTAGGAAGCCTTGCTTTTTCACATAATTTAGATTTTATATCATCAGGAACAATTTCATCAGATTCTAATCAAGGCAACTCAACTACATCTAAAAGCTATCTTCATCTTGTTCCAGAAGGAAGTGCCTCATCTGACACATTAAACAATTTGACAGGTAGAAAATATGAAGGACAAATTATGATTCTAACTAATGGTTTGGCAGGTAGCACAATAACATTAACCCATACAGCAACAGGCGAAGGACAATTTACCTGTCCTAATGCAACAGATTATGATTTAGTATATCCAAACGCTGTAATGGTAATAGATGATCCTACACAAACACCTAATCAAACATGGAAGGTCATAGGAAATCCTTCAACTACAACAGTAGCAAATAACTCGATAACATTTGCTAAAATTCAAGACATAGCGACAATGAAAGTAATAGGTAGAACAGCAACAGGATCAGGTGATCCATCTGAAATATCCATACTAGATGAAGATACAATGTCAAGCAATTCAGCAGTAGCACTAGCAACTCAACAATCCATTAAAGCTTATGTTGACGCTAATGGTGGCTCAACTTCCTTTGTAGGATTTACAGCAGATGATGATCTTAGTATGGGAACGTATAACATTGATGGGGTTGATCAGTTAATATTTTCAAGTGCTACAAGTAGTGACAGCCCTGCTTGGAACAATGATAATTATGGATTTGAAATAGCAGGTGGAACAACTCCAACAGCGTTAGATATTAGAGTGCCGACAGGAAATTTTGTCAATGTCAAAGTAGAAGGAACAACAGAATTTACATTCAAAGGTAATGAATTGGATTGTATAGACAATGATATTTGTAATGTTGGAACTGTATTTACAGATTATATTTCAAAATCATCAGGAAATACCATGATTAAAGTATGGGGACATCTTGATCCAATAAGTGACGATGATTATGATTTAGGCACAGGAAGTTTCAGATGGAAAGATTTGTTTTTATCAGATGATCTTTATATGGGCGGTCTATTAAGTATTGAATCAAATTATACAAACAATCAAGCACCTACAAACGCAACAAACGAAGCTCGTATTTTTGTAAGAAGGCAAACAGATGGCACACAGCAATTAAGAGTAATATTTGAATCAGGAGTATCAATTTTATTAGCAGAGGAAGCATAATGTTTAAATCAATCCATTATAAGTAATATCATGCCAACAGTTATTGATCTCCTTGACTATGTTTTTGCATTAAAGCAGAAAATAGCACAACTGGAACAGCATATACAACAGCAAGAAGAACAGATCAAGGGTATAAATAAGGCAAAAAAATAGACTTAATTTATG
>Ga0233412_10001798_pt1 | contig 10780 bp, 14 predicted proteins | sample Na_anoxic_4_MG_FD_180667 | JGI IMG/M metagenome (GOLD analysis project Ga0233412, IMG submission 180667) | Seawater microbial communities from Saanich Inlet, British Columbia, Canada - Na_anoxic_4_MG | ecosystem: Environmental > Aquatic > Marine > Inlet | place: Canada: British Columbia... | reverse complement strand
TATCTTCGGGCGAGTCCGGAGGTGTGCCACCAGCGCGTGGTGGGCCGGTCGCGATCTGGAGAGGAAATCCCGTTGGAGTATCTCACCAAGTGCCACGACAACCACGACAACTGGCTGGCGGCGGCGACCAACACGATCCTCATCCAGGCGGACGACGACATGAACGACGCGCTGGACAGGTATGGCGACGTATGTCAGCGCGTCGTGGACTTTGTCAAAGCTCAGGTCTAGGGGTTATGCGGGAAGCTCGTGAGCAGGCGCTGCCTGAGACAGCTGGTGGGCTGGTATCTCAATAGGTCGTCCTCGGCTTCCGTGGTGCCAAATAGCTCATCCCCGAATATGTCCTGCAGGCACAGCCACTCGAACAGGCCGCCGACATACAGATACACTGAGGAAAACCCACATTTCCGCAGGTGGTCATATTTGCCATAGATGGTCTCGTCGTTGCAGTTGAGTCCGTAGACTATTATCTTCGTTGTCTGGCTTGTCTTCATCATGTCGTTCAGCAACGCCTCTTCCTGGCCGCATTGCACCGTCCCGGTTATCAGGCATCCCTGTCGGGCGGGCGGCAGTGTGCTGATGATGGTGTACCCGTTGCCTTTGCTGGCCCGCTGGACGTCCTCATAGTTTATCTTCTGCAGCGACTGATTTGATCCCATAAACGAAATATAAATAGTGTCTTTATAATATTATTCATATTTCTCTCTATTGTGCAGCCGGACGGACATCCCGCATGCTCAGTCAAACTCGACCACGATCTTGACGGTTTCCTTCTTGATGCTCTTGGCGGCGGATATGGAGAGTTCCTCTCTCTTCTTCCGCGTTTTGTTCTTGTCGCAGACGGTCGGTGCCTCCACAAATTTCTTGGTGGTGCTGTTTCTATTGTTCATGTCCTTCTCGATCTCCTTGTAGTTCTCCTCGATATGGTCGATAACCCCGTTCTCCAGCGCCCATTTGAAGAAGTTTAGCTGACCAATCGTGGTCTGGATGTCCGTGTTGTTCTTGTAGGGTATATTAATTCTCTCCCATCTGCAGAAAGGATCGAACCGGCGCTTCGAGTAAGCTTTTAACTTGAGCTTGTAGTCGATGTACACCTTGAACCGGTCGGAGTCCTTGTTCTTGATGATGGTGTAGTTCTGCTTCGCGTAGTTCGTCGCAAACCAGTCCACGATGCGCAAGGATATCGGCGACTCGCCGTTTATTATCTTCAGCATTCTCTCGAGATTGTCGTCGGTCCTGTAGAACGCTAGCAAGTTCTGCAGCAACAGGTTGTTCTGCGTGACGTAGTGTCCAGGCATTAAATACTTAACTAGTCCCAAAGTATTTAAATGGTTTATGGGGGAGAAGATTTAAGCCGGCTGGCCGTAGTTGGAATCACGGGGACGCAGGAACCTGTCTTGCGTCTCGAGGTCGGTGATATAGCTACCCGACTCCATGAACGGGTTGAGATTTGCCTGTACTACTGGGTCTCGCTCGGACATCCTTATGTTGTTGTTCTCCCTAATAAGTGAAGTCGTCTTGCCCAGTGAAGGGTCAGCCGGGTCGCCCCCGAGCGACGGCTGCAGTGCGGTCTCTCGGGTCTCCTTCGCCAGTTCCTTTTTTTCAGTCGACGATGCCTCGGGGACTGGCCTCTTGGTCCGGTCGCACCCGCCCCCCATCCTCCAGACAAGGTGATTCATTAGTATCTGCCAACATTAAATATTAGTCCGTCCTGACTACCCGGAGATTCTTACTGAACTCGAATTTGTCCTTGCTCATGTCGCGGCGCTGGAGGTTGCACTCCAGGCACGCAATGACGACGTTTCCCTTCGAGTGTCCTAGACGGTTGTCCACGCGGTCCAGGGTCCACTGTTTTCTCTCACCTACCCTCTCGTAGAGAAACATCACCTCACACGCACAGTAGTGGCAGCGAAGCTTCGATATCACAAGCAGCTCGAGAGCCTCTCCGCACTCGATGAGAGGTGCGTCAAATATCTGCTTGCGTTTGTCCTGGGCCTTGTAGCCGTTGATCTTCTTCTGTAGTATGGCCTGCATGCATTTCTCGCGGGCGACAGCGTCGCCGAGATACATGCTGTTTAGCATGCTGACCTGGTCGCGGTGCGTGTAATCGCCGGGCGAGAAACCATACCCCTGCGCCTCCTTGCGCACGGGGTCCTCGTCGCCCCTGAGTTTGTCCTGGTTGTGCTTTCCCTTTATCATGACGGTTTTCATTATACAAACTGTGGTCATAAAAACGCGTCGTATATTCCTTTAAGTGAAAACGGGTTAAACTTAGCACGACATTATATGTAATGGCGAAAAAGGACGAGTGTCAAGAGTTAAAGAACATAAAGTACAGAGGGATGCTCGAACACAACAGCGCCAGCAACATGACAAACGAGACGACCGAGAATCTCACCAACATGGACGCGTTCCTTGAGAGAGAAAAGCTGCTGAACTCGAGCATTCCCTGGGCGAAACTGGACAAGACCATACGCATTAAGAAGTTGAATGCGTACGCCGACCAATACGCCGGGGACAACAAGCTGACGCTGACCGAGACCAAGAACATGCGGAAGTTCTTGAAGGACAGTGTAGATAAGAAGTTATTGAACCGAGTGAAGGACGTCGTATACGACAAGGATTCCGGTGTGATAACATCCATCCCAGCGCTGACATTCAATAAGGCAAGTCGCAAGTTCACCCTGCGGAGGAGCGAGAAGCGGTGCGCGACGAGCAAGAGTCTTGCCCCCAGGAAACCTAGGAAGACCCGGAAGGCCGACGGAAAGGCCGGGAGGGAGGGCAAGGTCCAGAAAGACGCGGAAACCCAGGGGAGCAGTGACTAAAAATTGATACGACCGTCGCGCCGCGGCGGCCGTCATAATGTCGAGCGGTGGGTTCTCTGTGGAGGACCATCAACGTATGACCGAGGGAGCAGGCACCATGATCCACGATGCCATCACGGCCGATCCTAATATGATGTCTGAGGAGCGATTCGAAACGACCCTCCACGAGAGCGTGAAGCACATGCTGGTGCTGCAGGTGGGCCATATGTACGACAGGGACGTAGAGGCGGACGTCGACCAAATTGTGCGAGAGGGATTCGCTCTGGTCTACGACACCCTCGTTCCAAAGCGGTCGTTCAGGACGACGTTTCTGCTTGGCAACCCGGACATCCAGGCAATGGATGAGAGACTGACCATCCTGCGAAACAAACCTCAGCCCGACCAGCGCACGCCCGCCTGGTATGAGAGGAGGCACAACCTCATCACCGCGAGCAACGCATACCTCGCGCTCGGGACAGAGGCCGGACAGAATAGACTTATATACGAGAAGTGTCAACCAATAGATCAGGAGAAGTTCGCAAAGGTAAACACGGAGAGCCCCATGCACAAAGGACAGAAGTATGAGCCAGTGTCTGTCGAGCTCTACGAGGAGAGATACAACACAAAGATCGAGGACTTTGGCTGTATCACACATGACGACTATGGGTTCCTAGGGGCGTCCCCGGACGGCATCAACTGCGACCCGAAGTCCAAGCGCTATGGCAGAATGCTCGAGATCAAGAACATCTCGAACCGAGAGATCAAGGGGATACCCAAAAAGGAGTACTGGATACAGATGCAGCTCCAGATGGAGACCTGCCGGCTCCCCGAGTGTGATTTCCTGGAGACGCGTTTCATCGAGTATGAGTCGCACGACCAATTCGTAGCCGACGGCACCTTCACACACACCAATGATGGGAAACGCAAGGGCATAATCCTGTGCTTTAGCCGGGATGACAGACCGATATACGAGTACGCACCGGTCGGCGCCAGCGAGGACGAATACGGTGCCTGGGAAAGCACTGTCATGCAGGCACGCGAACATGACAGCTGGATCCGCCACACGTATTGGTACCTGGACGAGTTCAGCTGCGTTCTAGTCCTGCGAAACGAGGTGTGGTTTGCGTCGGCCATAGCGAGGATGGAGCAGCTCTGGACCACCGTTCTGCGCGAGCGCAAGGAAGGCTACGCCCACCGTGCGCCGAGGAGGAGGACGAAGCACGAGAGCTACGCACCGGGGCTCGACAATCTGGCGGCCGCCGCAGTGTGCCTTATATCCTCCGATGGACTGTAGACAGATCGCGACTAGTCCCTGTCGCTGGATAGGGTGCTGTCGTAGTAGTTAACGCGGATCCCTTCGCCGAACGCCAGCATCGGCGGCGGCGCTGGGACGTCTAGAGTCTTGTCCGCGTATATCCCGTTGCACATGTCGGCGCGGATGCACGACCCGTTGTTCGGGTTCTTCCAGTATTTGACGTTGTTGGTGACCTGGGCGTACGAGCCAACCTTCCCTGTGGGATATTCGGTCCATATGTTTGAATACTCGCGGTCGGTGGCGCCCGGCTTTTTTTTCACGGGGTAGTCCCCATACAGCTCGGGGTGCTCCGTGCTACACGGTGAGACGCCCGGGCTAAGGAGGCTGAACCCCTCGGTCTTTATGCTGGCCGTTGAACACACGAGAACGACTAGCAACAACGCCGCCGAGACGAGCATCATATTAGTCTTCATCTTATATAATAGATAAAGAATAATTTCGCTCAAGGATTTAAAATATTCCCACATAAACCTGTAATGACGGACGTAGTCGAAATGCGGGTGCAGAAACGGGACGGACGGCTCGAGGAGGTCGCTTTCGACAAGATCCTTGGCCGTGTTAAGAAGCTCGGTGCAGAGGCTCAGGTGGTGATTAGTTTCTCCGCCCTCGTTGCGAAGATTGTCGACCAGCTTTACGACGAGATCCCCACGTCCAAGATCGACGAACTAACCGCGGAGCAGTGCGCCTCGATGACGACGCGGCACCTCGACTACGGCACGCTCGCTGCGCGCATTGTCATATCGAACAACCAGAAGGATGCCGTGCCGACGTTCTCCGCTGCGATGTCTCGCCTCGGCGCCGTGTGCGACGTGCACGGGGAACCCGCGCCTCTCCTGGCCGAGAAATACCAGGCCTTCATCGCCAAGCACAGCGGATCCCTCGACGCGATGATCGTCCCTAGCCGCGACTACTTGATAGATTACTTCGGTTTCAAGACGCTGGAACGCGCCTACTTGATGAAGGTGAACAACCGATGCGTAGAGACGGCCCAGTACATGTGGCTCCGGGTGTCGGTCGGCATCCATGCCCACAATGAGGACGAGGGAGAGGCCCTCATCAAGGTGAAGGAGACGTATGACCTCATGTCGATGAAGTTCTTCACGCACGCAACTCCAACTTTGTTCAACAGCGCGACGCCGCGACCGCAACTGAGCTCTTGCTTTCTGCAGTCGATGAAGAAGGACAGCATCAACGGGATATACGAGACGCTCAGGGACTGTGCGAACATATCGAAGTGGGCAGGCGGCATTGGTTTGCATATACACAACGTGCGCGCCTCGGGAAGCCACATCAACGGCACGAACGGCACCAGCAACGGGATCGTCCCAATGCTGAAGGTGTTCAACGACACCGCCCGATATGTGGACCAGGGCGGAGGCAAGCGGAACGGGAGTTTTGCCATCTACTTGGAGCCCTGGCACGGCGACATATACCAGTTCCTGGACCTCAAGAAGAATCACGGCGATGAGGAGATGCGGGCACGCGACCTATTCTACGGCCTGTGGATCCCGGACCTGTTCATGCGGCGGGTCGAGAGCGACCTCGGGTGGACGCTCATGTGCCCCAACGAATGCCCGGGCCTCGCCGACGTCTATGGAAGCGAGTTCGACGGTCTGTACGAGCGCTACGAGAACGAGGGCAAAGGCCGCAAGACGGTCCGAGCGAGGGAGTTGTGGTTTGCGATACTCGACAGCCAGATGGAGACGGGAACGCCTTACCTGCTATACAAGGACGCATGCAACGAAAAGTCGAACCAGAAGAACCTGGGAACCATCCGCTCGAGCAACCTTTGCACAGAGATTGTCGAATACTCCGACAGTCAGGAGACTGCAGTCTGCAACCTCGCTAGCATAGCCCTCAGCAACTTTGTGTGGAAACCGCCGCTGGATTTCGAAGGCACCCCTCGACTCTACTCTAAGGATGACTGCAAATGGTGCGACGAGATGAAGAAGCTGCTCAAGTCTTTCGGTATGGACTACGTGGAGGTCAAGCTGGGCCCGGAGGACTTTGAAGAGTTCAAGAAGAAGATGAACGTGCAGTCGGTGCCGCAGCTCGTGGTGTGGGAAGAAGGCGAGGATTTTCCTGACGTGATTGGAGGATACGACGCGGTGCGCAAGATCCTCCAGCCGCGCTTCAACTATCTAAAGCTGGAGGAGGTGACCCGGGTTATCACAGAGAACTTGAATAATATCATTGACATCAACTACTACCCTATAGAAGAGGCCGAGAGGAGCAACACACGTCATAGGCCGATAGGCATCGGTGTCCAAGGCCTGGCTGACGCGTTCGTGAAAATGAACATGGCCTACTCGAGTCAGGATGCGGTTGACCTCAACCGGGACATATTTGAGACGATCTATTATGCCGCAGTCGACGCCAGCTGCGATCTAGCGATCCGTGACGGCGCTTACTCAACCTTCAAAGGGAGCCCCGCCTCCAAAGGGGTATTGCAGTTCGACATGTGGGGCGTGACCCCGAGCGACAGATACGACTGGGAGGCTTTGAAACAGAAGGTGATCAAGCACGGGATGCGAAACTCGCTGCTCGTGGCCCCGATGCCCACCGCCTCGACCAGTCAAATTCTGGGCAACAATGAATGTTTCGAGCCGTTCACCAGCAACATATACAGCCGGAGAACGAACGCAGGAGAGTTTGTGTTGGTCAACAAGTACCTCATGAAGGAACTTCAGGACCAGAAACTATGGACGGAGGAACTCAAAAACAACATCATCGCGAACAAAGGCAGCGTCCAGCACCTCGATTTCCTTCCCGCAGACATGAGAGAAAAGTACAAGATCGTGTGGGAGATCCCCATGAAACACATGATAGGCATGGCGAGAGACAGAGGGGCTTTCATATGCCAGAGCCAGAGCTTGAACCTGTGGCTAGAAAACCCCGACTACAAAAAGTTGACTGCAATGCATATGTGGTCTTGGAAGCAGGGACTGAAGACCGGCATATACTATCTTCGCCGCAAGGCGAAGCACCAGCCACAGCAGTTCACAGTCGAGCCGGAGAAACAACAAGCCGTCGAGGAGGACGAGGCCGGCTGCGACATGTGCGGCTCGTGAAACCTCAACGGAGGAGCATGATCCAGAAACTGACAACAAGGATGAGCCCTAGGCCTGTCCCACAGGCATTGCAGAGACACTCGTCGCACTCGCGCCGCCTGGTCACGGGGCGCCCGCCCTGCACGCGCACCGGGGCAGGATCTACCTGCACGATCCGGTCCATGACACCGGGGTGGAGCTCTACGTCGTCCGCGTCGTCATAGTACTGCGGTCCCTCTGCGGCGTCGTCGCCGGCGAGGGGGTAGCGGCAGAGCGGACACACGCTGAGAAGCCCGTGCTCGATAAGCGCGATCCTGCATTCCTGGCACACAATGTGCCCGCACGCGAGCGCGACGATATCACACCTGGGTTCTAGGCATATCGGACAATCCGGTCCCGCGGCTGCTACGCGCGAAACAGAAATATCTACGGTTTCTTCCGTCACGCTAGGATCTGCGTCGTCCGCGACAAAGGTCGCCCCCCTCGGCTGCGTGCCGCTGCCGTCGTCCTGCGCACCGCATATCATATGTACCCTACTTAGATTAATTCTAATACTTTTACGAAGCACCTTTGCGGAGCGGTTTACTCCGTCCAGCTGACGCCACATAGACCAGCGATCAGGCCACCAATCTGCCGGTTCTTGGCGGCGATGTCGACGCCGCGCACCATCTTGCAGTAGCACCTGAAGCAAACAAGGACGTCGACGAGGGCGTCGTGGGTCCCGCGGGGCACGGAGCCGAACAGTTTCTCGTGGAGCGCGTCCAGCTTGGGGTATCTGTAATACGTTCTCCCGGTTCTGGGGTTTGTCGACTCAAGCTTGCAGAGCTTGATGCCGTTCTTCATCGTGCAGTAGTATTCCTTCGAGTTGCAGAACCCGTGGGGTATGCTGTGCCGCCCGCACTCGGCCATGATCAGGGGCTTGTCGAAGTCGAGGTTGTGGGCAATTACTACGTCCGCTCCGCGCAGGGCCCGCTGGAACTTGCGAATGACGGTCTCGATGGGGACGCCCTCTCGCACGCACCTCGCGCGGTCGATGCCATGGACCGCTATGCTTTCCTTGCTTATGACTACGGACTCGCTGACCCGGATTATATCGCTGCTTTTGGTGTGGCGGTTCGTCTCGTCGTCATACGTCATCCACGCGACCTGCACGACGTATGGCCAGTTGCTGCTGTCGTCGACACTTCCGTTCCGGTCGCGCGGCAGCCCCGTTGTCTCGGTGTCAAAGATCAAATACTTCATTGTTGTCGCAGAGAGGGGCACCCGCCCGGTTCAATTTTACAGAGAACGAGAGATTGAACAGCCTAAATCCTCCCTCGCGGGCACCGACCGTCCCCCTGATCTTCGCACACATCTCGTTAGTCGGGCACTTGTCGCCATTCACCAGCACGGTCGCGTCGCGTCCGAGGGCGCCGATGCGATCAAGGTCGTAGGAGAACACGTCGACGACTCCTGGGACAGCAGCCAAAGGGCCGCAGTTGAGGTTCCTTTCCGCCGTCTCGAGGTCGGGGTCCATCGAAGATCGACGATCAAGGACGACTTCATACACGCCGACGACCACGCGTCGCCCAGCGCTTTCCTGTGTTATCTCGACCGACGGACCCACCAGCGTCTCCGCGCCGCACGTGATCCCCAGCGGGGGGTCGACAAACCGCCAGGTTCCTCCGGCGTCGTAGAATACGTAGTACACGTGGTGGCCGTCGGCACAGGATAACGAGTCCACGACCAAGGGCATTGCGGTCCAGGCCGCGGCGACTGGAATCCCCTCAATTTTTCGCGTCCTCTGCGCTGGCCTTGTTCTCGTTTCGTCTCTCGGTGATGTATTTGTATATGTCGCTACCCCTGAATGCAGCTATCTCGTCTTCTATCTTGTCTATGCGGTGCATTGCCTCTCGAAAGAAGCTGGGGAGCAAGGTGCTTAGCGGTTCTCCCCGGCCTATCCTTACGAGGATCTGGGTCTTCCAGACTTCATTCCAGGGCTCGTCCTCGAGAGAACCGAAAGCCTTGATCTTCTCGATCACATAGCCCATGATCGCCTGGATCATCTTGATGTCCAGGGCCCCGTTGGACTGCATCTGGCGGTAGAAGTCGACGTCGACGTGCTCGTCAAGGTCGTCGTGTATGTCGCGCCGGGTAGGGACGAGGCCACATATCCGTTCTTTGATCTCCTCGAGGAGAGAAAAACTCGAGTCGAAGGAGTTGTTGCTGATGTCGGTCCCAACGGCATCAAAGAATGCTCTTTCCATGTTCTCGGCTACTCTCGCTCGCATCTGCTCGCTCAGCTCGTCGCTGTCCATATGAGTCTAGAGAGAATTTTTTTTAACGCCGGCAAACTCGCAGTTGTCGCCCGCGGTCTTGCAGACGCCGAAACTCCTCCTGTGCCAGGGAGTAACGCCGTGCTCCCGGATCGCATCTAGGTGCCGCCGGGTTCCGTACCCCTTGTGCGACCGTATTCCATACTGCTGGTCCAGGAGAGGGAACCTAAGGCATAGGCCCTCGATGTAGCGGTCTCTCTCGGTCTTGGCCAGTATGGACGCTGCCGCAATTGCGCTGTATGTATTGTCTCCGCCCTCGAAGCACATGTGTGGGATTGGAATCTGACACTGCAGTCCGTCGTCGAACGTAGTAATGGGTTTGAAGTCGTTGCCGTCCACGAGGATGAGCATGTCCGTGCCGCTGCGAACCATGATCTGGCGGACCGCACCGTGCATAGCACGGAACGTCGCCTGACGGATATTCATGACGTCGATGTCGCTCTCGTCGCACCAGGCAACGGCCCAGAAGAGCGCATTATCTTTAATGTATTGCGCTGCCTCGCCGATCTTCTTGACGGAGTGAAATTTTTTGCTGTCCTTCATACGAGCGTGCTCGAATGTGTCGTCCTTGGGAAGAACAACTGCGGCACTGTAGACACGGCCAAACAAAGGACCCCGACCGGCCTCGTCTACGCCCACCTCGAGTGCACCCTGCATATCGTGGCATGCGGCCAGCGAGGGGGTTCCTGGAAGTTTAGGCATTGGCGCTTTGTCCTTCCAGGAACCGAGATTCAATTTAATATTGCCTACAGTACATAGATGAAGGTTGAGAGAACACACATGATTTTCCTCCTTGTCCTGGTGGGGCTGTCCTGCGTAGCGGGAGGAGAGAGTGTGGAGAGTATGAGCGAAGGTGACTACACGAAGGCCGTCGGCGAGCACACGGTGCAAAAGTCCCTCATTGGCCAGAACCCAGCGACATGGGGTCCGCCGCTGAAGCGCAAGCACCATGGCGGCGGGCGCCATGGCGGTGGCGGAGAGCAGCCTGCCGGGGGTGGAGGGCAGTCCGGTGGAGGACAGATGTTGAGAGTGATTCTCGTCGGGCTTCTGCTGGCATTCATCGCGTTTCTGCTCATGTAGACATCCAGGCAGCCAGCTTTTTTTCGAACTATAGGATATACGATGAACTCAAACTCCATATTGATACTGATGGGGATCCTGGTGCTGCTGATCGGGTGCACATGTTTAGGGAATCCCAGCGTGAGGGGGTTCCAGGAGGGGATGAGTGAGGGTGACTACACCAAGGCGGTCGGCCAGCGCGCCGCGCAGCAGAGCCAGCAGCCGCATGGCCTGAAC
>Ga0233412_10001797_pt1 | contig 10780 bp, 12 predicted proteins | sample Na_anoxic_4_MG_FD_180667 | JGI IMG/M metagenome (GOLD analysis project Ga0233412, IMG submission 180667) | Seawater microbial communities from Saanich Inlet, British Columbia, Canada - Na_anoxic_4_MG | ecosystem: Environmental > Aquatic > Marine > Inlet | place: Canada: British Columbia... | reverse complement strand
CCAAAAAATAAGAGATGAGGCTCAGGGGCAGATCAACGAGATAGGAACCGATCAGAGGGAGGCTGACTTCTACAGGGGTGAGTTGTCCCTGTGTGATGACATCCTCAAGTTCTGTGAGAGAAGGAAGAAGTCATCTGCCGCCAACATGGCAGCGAACATCAATCCTATTGATTAATAAGTTACATCAAACGAGTCCCCTATCGTTAGACTTCCTCCCCACTCAAAGGTCAGGAAGAATCCGCATATTCCAGCCCCGTAAGAAGATGGGTTAAATGTAATGTTGGTGGGGGTTCCGTATTCCTCAGAAATCCTTGTTGTCGTTATCACCCCGCCCACCAATCGAGTAATATCAACCCATTGAAGCATCCCTCCTGATGTTACCGTTATTGGGCAGTCACAACTGAACCCCATTATGGTATTCTCCCCGAATGGGAAATAGGAGTCTGTGACGGTCATGGAGGTTTTAACCTTCCCGTTTGCTAGAAATTCAACGGTTTCAGCTACAAAATCGTCGCCTCCGTCTAGCTCAAAAGTAGATTCCGTGCGTCCTCCCAGAGTAGCCACCAAGCAAACAAGATCATCAGTAGTCGGGTATGGTGGAAGCGGTTCTATAGGTCTTAGTCTGTGCATTACCCTACTTTGATTAAAAATACCTTCACCCCGTCATCGCACATTGCATCTTCTTGGTAAAGCCCACCAGTGGATACCCTTTCCCCTCCAAGAATGACTGGCAACCAGTATCCAGTTTGCTCGGATGAGGGTTCCGCTTCTTCAATAAACCTATCCCCATGGTCATTGAACTCAACATATCCAGTCATTTCCCCAGCCGATACCTCAAACTGTATGCCCCATTCAGTGTGTCCTTCACCTCCTTCATCTTCAGGAGTAGGGTCGTAGTCGTCAAATATCTCCGCCTCAGTAATTGTTGATGTAGAGCCATCAGCATAATAAATAGTGTATGGTAAAGTCAGGCTGGTTGTTGACGGGCTGTCCGCTCCGTTTGATCGCGCTAGGACGGTGTAAACAAAACCGTCCATATCGGTGATTTTTGTCTCAGTGAATCCTGAAAAATAGTTGAGGGTATCAGCGGTCTTTGATCTGTGCTCATTAGAAAACTCAACATTTCTTACGGACTCTCCTTCAAAATCCATCTCGTCATTGTTGAGTCCGCTTAGAGGTTTTATCAAAGGGGGGAAAGTGAAGTCAGATGTAGGTAATGACATAAATGCAATTTAATTCTTGCAATTAAATTAATCAATAGCAAAATGCGCTTATGAGCAATCAGGTAGATACCGATTTATCAGAACAGACGGTAGAGGGTCAGGCGCAAGCCGATACCACTAATATCCAATCCGAAAACAACCAAGCTGGTTCAACAGACCATGTGGGTTCGGGTGAGGTGGAGCAAACTGAAGACATTGCAATTGCAAGTGAAGAGGTAGCACCATCGCCAACAGAGGAAGTCAACAGCATTGGGGACATCAATCAATACGAGGCTATGAAAGCCCGACTTGAAGGAGACCCAGACGCACTTGCAACCGCAGCCCCTCCAGAGGGTGAGGCGGAAGCAGCAGAGGAAGAAGTAGAAACTCAGGAGGAGGTTACCACCCCGATTGACCCTACATCAGCCGCCGCGCTAGAAGCAGAAGCAGCCGAGACAGAAACTGAAAGCACTAATGATGAGGAAGCCGCTGCAAAGCGGGAATCTCAGTTTAGACTTCGCCCAGAGGAAAAATTGGATGCAGAGGCATTTAGAATTTTCAAAGCAGCACAATCCGCACAAGCACCTGTCTCAATGTCAGAAGCTTTAGGTTTAGCAAGAAATCATCTCGGAATCCCCGATACGCAGCCAAATACTGCTAGTGATGATATCGTTGCAACAGACCAAGAAGCAGAAGATAGTGAAGATAGTGTATTTGACGGGATCACACAAGATGAAGCCAAGCAAAACCTTAGAGATCTACGAATGGATCAAAACAGGGCTATGCGTGATGGAGACTTGGATGAAGCAGCAGATATTGGGGAGCGAATCATCGACGCCGAAGAACTTATTGATGTTCTTGGTGAAAGAGAATCTGAAGCAATGGAAGTTGCAACCAGTGAGAGAAGCCGCCAGTTTGAAAATTCACACACCAAAGCCGTTGAAACATTTCCAGACTTTGCTAAAGAAGACACCGAGTTCTTCGCAAAGTGTAGGGAAATCGACGAAGCTCTGGAGACCACGGACGACCCTCGTTACTACGATGCAAACAAGCCACTGCTTGTAGCGCAAATGGCAGCGAGAGAACTAAATGTAGCCCCGTTTATTGCAGGACAAAAGCCAGTAATTGCAAAAGCCGCAGCAGTTCAGAATCCATCTACCCCGCCTCAGCAATCCACTTCACCCCAGCCCGCAAGGACAGAGAAACCAGCACCATTACCATCCGCCAGCGGCGCATCGCGCACTGGAGGAACCACTGGAGCTTCCAAAGACTTGCAGCAGAAAATCGCTGATATTGCCAACCCAGAAGACTTTGCCAAAATGGCAGCGGCTATGGGGCAGGTAGGCTAATTTACTCTATTACAAGTCTTTAGTGTAGTTCCTTTTATTGAAACAAAAGAAAAACTAAACACTAAAGAACAATGGCTTATAATACATCCAATATAACAGGTCAAGGGATCGGCAACGCTCTCTCTAATGACCCATCGAACGCCTACGGTGACGCAGGCGCAGTTCGTGAACTATGGCGCAAAGGCGTCGAGGTTTTCGAGCAAACTACAGACTTCTTCGCTCCTATGGAGGGAGGTAGTTCCGCAATCATCGAGACCATCACAGACACTGCAAAGGGTCGCGGTCAGAAGATTACGTTCACCCAAATGGCTGGTCTCTATAATGAGCCTAAGCATGGTGACGAACTGTTTAACGACGAGAATGATTTTGAATCAATCAAGATCCATACTTACACGTTGTCAGTTGATTACCTCCGCCACGGTGTTCGTTATACAGAACGCTCTGAGGAGTTCATGGGAATGCGCGGCGAGATCGCTGTTGGTATCCCTGAGCAGCTCGGTAAGTGGATGGGTCGTCAGAAATCTGAGAAGATGTTCATGTCGTTCCTTCACCACGGTGATTCTGAGAATCAAATCTTCGCTGGCAACAAAGCATCTGCTGCTGCCCTTGTGAGTGCCGATGTTCTTGATTGGGACACAATCACTGCTGGCAGCGTCCAGTTGCAACGCCTTAACGGCAAGCCAGCCAAAATGGGAACCGACAAGAGCGGTAATGCCATTAACCGCTACTGCTATGTTGCAACCACTGACACCTTGTTCAGCCTTGAGCAAGACAGTGATTACAAGACATTCTGCGTAGAAGCTGGTGTTCGCGGAGACGCTAACTACATCTTTGCAGGTGGATACACGGACGTTCGTGGTAACATCATCAAAAAGTATAACCCAGTCGATCACGACGGTTATGGTGCAGTTGGTTCCCCACTCAATCCAAAGGCATTCCTTGGTGTTGACACTACCGATGGCTTCACAACCGAGAGCTTCATTCTTGGTGGTGGATCTACTGCCGCAGGTGCGCTCAGTGCGTCATACTTTAAGTATTTCCCACTACACGCATTCAAGTTCCTTGCAACCGACACTCTTGCCGCTGCAAACAGCTTGTATGGCTCAGGCGACTTCTACGTTGCTGTTGTCAACAGCCAGAACGCTGCTACTGACGCTGGTAAGATTGGTTTCTATGAAATCAGTGCCAACAACGGTAACAAGCTTACTGTCGGTGACAAGCTTCAGTCCACGGATACTTCTGCTGGCGATGCTTGGACTGGTTCCCCTGCTTGGGATGCCGCTGTGCACACCAACACGCACGACGCTGGAACCTCTAGTGTTTACCTAGTAAACGCTGCTGGTGTTCCTCTTGGTCACACCCTCGTTCTTGGAGCGCAAGCTGCACGACGTGGTTATGGCAAGCACCGCAACTCCCGCACCGAAGACTCCCACGAAGGAGGTTTCGTTAAGGATGTGTTTGTGACTTCAGTCTTCGGACAGGAGCCATGTGAAGATGCTTCTGGTCGCAAGGTCGGATACCTCATCCTTACACACGCAGTGCAATATGCTGGTGAGCCGTTCCCAACAGTGAGCTAGGTTAAAAACTAGCCCCTTTAGGGAGCGATTTAATAAATCGTAATTAGAGGGGAGATTGGAGCTTGTAACTTCATCTCCCCTCTTCTATATTTCCTTCACAATGAAAAAAAATACTGTCACTGCATACGTCATACGCCTTCCTCGAAAGGGGAACTTTGCGCCCCTAAAGTTGGGTTGTATGGAAACTAAATTCATCAGGACTAAAATGCCAAACGGCATGGAGGATATGTGGATTGCAGGAAGCAAGATCTACACTGATCAAGAAGAGTTCAACAAAGATTCGCAACGTATTATGCCGTCAGCATATAAATTTAATTTGATGGCGTTTGCATATGTATTTGATTTAGAGGTAACCGAGGAGAAACCTGTCGAGCCTGCTCCAGAGCCTGCTCCAGAGCCTGCTCCAGAACCTATGTCTATAACTGGTCTTTCTCCATCTTTACCCACGCCGCCACCTGTAGCCCAAAAAAAGGTTGCAAAGAAAAAAGCCGCAAGCAAAAAACAGCCCAAAAAAAAGGCTGCTAACACCAAAACCTAAGCATGACCCTCCTTGAAGTCAGAGATAACGTGCTGCGAGTCCTCTGGGTTGAATACCCAACTCTTTGTCCCGATTATATTTACGAGGATGTGACGACCGCGATTAACTCGGCGTTCCAGCTAATATGGACATCGCCACATGCCTATTTTAGGCAGAACGAGTTTACCGCGACCGTCCCCTCTGGGGGTAGCGTCGATCTCCCTGACAACATTCAAGAAGTCCAAACACCTTTATGGATTGCTGCGGAGAACAACAGGGAGCTTCACCGCATCCTAGACCAGTCGGAGTTCAATCAGTTTTATCAACGATTTCACGGAAAAAGCGAAGCTGAGGTTGTAGCGGCTGGCACAGCGGCGGCTTCTTATTACTTTATTAAGACACGAAACCAATCTGGGGAAGACAATACTAGGGTCACCCTAATGGTTACACCAAAACCCTTGGTTGATGTCGATGTTACATATCTTGCAACTACAGAGGCTCCTAATTACACGGTGTCAGAGATAAAAACCCTTACCAGCGCGACCACCGTCGGAATGCCGCACAAATACGTTGAGTCCACCCTACTGCCAATCGCTCGCTTTTTCGCCATGAGGTCTCACTTCTTTTTTGAGAAAGACAAAGCAGGGATGATTAGCTCAGATGTGGCTCGAGCATCAGCCTTTATAGGGGTGTCTAACCCAGACGCAGGAACCGAAAACTCAGACCCCGCTCAAGCATAATGATTGCCAAACAACTATCCGAAAGATTAGCAAGGTTCACCGTATCGGGAACTTTGTCAGCAATGGATGTCCGTGATCAAATCACGATCGTAGATTGCATTAACGCATCGGTTTATAACTGGTTCGCTGCTGTTCCCGAGAGATACAGAATCACTACCGTCTCACATCTTATTCGTCCACCCCTAAACACCACCGTGACCATGACTTCGGGTGGCAATGTAGTTGGCGGTCTAGTTGCTGAAGACTACATGCTAGGAGCGTCTATTATTATCGGAAGCGAAGTTAACATGAACGAGATTATCTCGACAACCGATGGAGTTGCAACTTTGCTAAATGAGTTTCGCGGCGACACAGGGTCGCACTCCGCCACGATCTACTTTGATACTATCATGCTTACAAATTATAACGTAAGCAGAATCACCAACCACCCTCGTATTCTTGACACAGGCGTAAAGCTCGTAAGGGATGATGACGGGCTACTTGGTGTAGGGGCTGAAAGGCGCGGTGCAGGACACGGGGTGTCGGCTGGGCAGGGGATTTTTTATGGGGCGTCAATTTCCAGAGAGTTTGGTTCTCCACATCGTTACACAATCGAGAACACGGGGATGTCTCAGTTGGACGAAGCTCGCATCATGCTGCGGCTTGACCCGCTACCTATAGCTGAGGCTACCATTCAGTTCGATGCGGCAATAGACGCTGCCACGCTAGGGTTGAGCGACTTAGACAATGACACCATCCTTTCCGTCCCCGATCAATACATTATACCCCACGTTCTACCTATGGCTAAAGCCGAACTGGCTGAGTCAGAAATTTGGGCAAATGAAAACACAAGACAGATCGCTTTGCAGAGAGGGGCAGGGGCATCGATCATACCCAAAATAACCCAAGAGGTTTTGTCTAATACTGGAACACCTCAAAACCGAGTAAGAACCCGTAAAGGGTGGTAAAATCATGGCTATTACAATTACAGCGAAACCTGAAGAAATCGAGTCCTCTATTACTCAGGCACTAGAGGGAGTGAATAATGCCTGCCTTGCAATGAGGCAAAGAGGGTTAACTGTTATATTGCCAGAAAGACTTGATTTTGAGCTGACTATCGCAAACAGCGAAGCAACAGGGGCTTCTACTAAGGATACATCCGAGAAGGATGGGGGGTCGTCCGTCTCAACCACGACACACGGAACATCCACCCAGACGGCAAGCAAAACAGGGGGTGGGCATAACACCACCAACACTCCAAATGGTCAAGAATCCAGCACAACAACCATTACTCACCCCGCAGTCTCAACGCAATCTTCTGGCGGGGACGACACAACGGAAAGAATGACGCAGGAGCATAAGCCCAAACCCCTGCAACCAACAGAATAAAACACCATCAACCTTACAAAACAATGGCGGCGACAGTAACATATGTAGTAGTATCTAGGAATACCGATACAAGCACGAACAAGGGAACTGTTTCATTACAGTCTCACCAAGGACAAACCACAAGGCAGACCGACGCTACCCCTGCTGGGTCTACTGTTGAGAGGACTGACAAACCAGAAGCCACCGCTACTACTACCAATAAAGGGGATACTGTAGAAACAAGAACATCAACAGGTGTCGGTAACGTCGCTTCATCTACGACTGAAGACACTAGGGCTAATGAGGGAATGACTATTAAATTCTCTATCCCTATACAGCAGAAAAACCCAGTCACCCTATCCCCATAATGCAGACAAGATCCAACAAATCATTACTTGCAGCCAGCAGCGGAGACCAGCCTTGGGAAAGGGTTGGCGATACACTTGTTCCTACAGAAAAAGAAAAAGGCTCCCTGAAATCATCAATATGGAGATCGATAGCGGGTGTTTTGAGCATAAAACTCACAAACGAGAAAGAAGATCTTTACTGGGAAAAATCTGGGGCTACAATAGTCCCGAAAGCAATCTAATTTTAATAAAAAATGTCTACCCCCAACATAAACCCAAGAGCCAACGGAGAAGGTCAGCTCGGTCAGAGCGATTTGCGCTGGGGGTATATATATGCATCCGCCATTGACGGACAGCAAGTTTATGATGGTGGGTTACGGGTTGCAACTCTTGAAAGCCCTGTGTTTACTGGAACGCCAACATCTCCGACACAAACTGCAACCAACAACTCAGAAAGAATAGCAACTACAGAGTTCGTGCACAGCCTGCTTAGTTATGAAAACTACAGCAACGACATAACATCAAACAGCAACCAGCTAAGTTCCCACTCTGGGAGGTTGTCGTCTGTTGAAGCTCTGGCTGGTAATAATAGCGTTACGATGCAGGTCAACGCTGCGGAGATTGCAACAAACACAAGCGACATTGCAACAAACACAAGCGACATTGCAACAAACACAAGCGGCATCGCCACAAACACAAGCGGCATTGCAACAAACACCGCCAACATCGCTACAAACACAAGCGACATCGCAACAAACACAAGCGGCATTGCAACAAACACAAGCGGCATTGCTACAAACACTAGTAACATTGCTACGAACACTAGTAACATTGCTACGAACACCAGTAACATTGCTACGAACACCAGTAACATTGCAACTAATACAAGCGATATTAGTCAAAATAAAAAAGGGTATTCAAACATTGAAGATGTAGCCGATTCAGCCACGTTTACTCCGACTACTACTGGTCACTTGGCTGTTCTGGGGTCTGGTTGCACAATAAATATTGATTCTATAGCCGACAACGGCTTAATAGAAATCACCAATCCTGAGCTTGACGGGGAGCTGACTTGGTCATCGCCAAGAAGTGTTGTAGACAACGAAGGAACTACTTTAAGTCAGCCTCATGCGCTAACTGGCTGTGCGAGGTTGATTAAAACAGACACCAATAGCTTTACTCTTATTGAGTATAAAACAACCCACACTCACCCGCAATCTGAGATTACTAATTTGGTGGCTGACATGGCGTTAAAGGCAGATCTAGCAAGCCCCGCTTTAACAGGCAACCCCACAGCCCCTACGCAGACACCGCTAGACAATTCAACTAAAATTGCAACTACAAGTTATGTGGAAGCTGCGGTTGTTGCTGCGAACGGGCAAGACTATGCGGAAATCTATACATCAGGAGGTGTCACCACACAAACAGTGCAAACCACTTTTGCGGACATTTCTGGCTTTTCCTCAAGCGGGTTAGATGAACTTTCGTCAGCAGACCACGCTAACAATAAGATAACGGTGGGGGCTACTGGAGTATATATGGCGATGTTTTCTGTATCCTTTACTGGGACTAATGGTTCCACATTTACTTGCCAGTTAAAAAACACAACTCAAGGAACGGTCTATGCAAATTGCAAACTGAATCGTAAAGTATCAAGCTCATCCGCTATAGGCTCCGCTTCTTTTTCTGGAATCATCTCCGCTGATGCCGCTGATGATATTACAGTTCAAGTCAAGAGCGACGCATCTAGCGATAGCTTCACCCCTTCGGAAATGTCCTTTTCAATTCATAAACTTTAAATAAAAAAAATAAATAATATGTCAGCTAAAATCACATATAAAGACAAAGACGGCAACTACGGCAGGCTTGACACATCGCGTCTAACTGGCAAAGACGGCAACGAAATCAAAAAAGTGGTTAACGCTACGGTTGACCGAGTAGAAAGCCTTGAGGCAAGGCGAGACGCAGAACCTATTGACTCATCTAAGTCATACTCAGAGGGTGAGATCGTCTATGCAGAAGGTGCTTCGTGGCGTGTTGCTGCAGGTGGTGCTAATGCTGGAGATCTTCCTTCGACCCATCCAGACAAGTTTGTATCCTTTCAAGAGGGTGTAACCTCTATCGCCAACAAAGAAGCCGCCTATGCCCTGACAGGTGTGGCAGTCGGCACGGTTTATAAGACCGAAGACACGGGGCAGATTCTTGAACGGGCAGCAAAGCTCGATCTCGCTGCCGACTTCGTTATCGTCGGAAATGCCGCAGGCATGCTGGGAGTGACTTTGGCGGGGACTTATTCTGCCGATACGGTTGGGCAGAATAGTCCACCCTCATCCGATGTAGGCTATCTAGGGTTTTACTGCAATGAGAACAGTAGCGGTAACAATATGTCAGTCACTTACGAATCTGGCAAGTGGATCATTAAGGGGTCTATGCAAGCCTTTGAGTCTGCTGGGGGTGAAGCTCACCCTGCAGATGTTACAGCGTGGACTGCCCTTAGTGGAGCGACAGGAACGATTGATTCAGTCACACGTAATGAACCCCGCAACTGGAAACATGACGGCACAATCCTAGTCTATGACAACGACGAGAAAATCCTCCTAACCAACCTGCCAGACGGTCAGCAAGTTAAGATCGTTGGCGAGGGTGGACGCATTGAGCAACTACCACCATCACCACTACCAGACATTAAACGTGGCTTTATTATTTCTAGTGATGGCAATCCAAGAAGTTCTACTTCCGATGGAGGCAACTCTGTTTCTGGTGCCTATTTCTGGCATGAAGTCGATAGTATGTTTGTCAGGGATGATAATGGGAGTTCTTATAATGCTTATATTTACCATGATGGCGCTAGGTGGAACATAGGCTATCAATCAGGTTTTGGTTACTTTCAATCAGACCCATGTGCCTCTACTGTTCACCCTGCTGACGCTACGGGATGGACTGCCTATGACGTAGGTTCAGGCATTGGTCAAGGAACGATAGCTGATGGTGGATTGGTTAAGACACGCGCATGTGAAGTCTACGATTCACCACAGTATGAAACATCAGGAAATAGCCTGTGGTTTGACATTATATCTACTGCTGAAATTATTATAGATGAACAGTCTGGGTGGACTAATATGACGTGGGATGGAATAGTAGTCGCCATATCAACCACCGAGAACCTTGGTTGGTATAAGTTAGACCGATCATATGAGATCATCACTGCCGCAGGGGTCTTACTTCTAACATTGGATGGTGTTGCACACACACCAGATGGGGGGTCGCCTAATGCTGGAGCACTAAGTATACCTAGGCAACTTAACGACACATCGAAATTTACAGCTATGTTCGGAGGCTTTAAAAATGTGAGGGAAATCAAAATTCAATCCGACAGCGTTTAACCCTCACAAAACAAACTTATGAAAACATACTTATTTAATATAGCCACAGGCTACCTCGAAATGATTAACGCTACCAAGCGTCAACTCAAGACTGAAACTACGATTGACGAGACGGATGAAAGCCCGTTTCCAAAGCGCATAGTTACACGATTAAACGAGATCCGCTCAAGCGATTTGGAGTTTGATACAGCTACCGAGACTCTACAAATTGTAGATGATGAGATCAAAGTTGTCCCGCGTCCTGCGGTTGCACCAGTTGTGCCTGACGTAGTGGACATGTGGAAGCTAAAGGCTATCCTAGACATTGTGGGTAAAACC
>Ga0233412_10001794_pt1 | contig 10798 bp, 29 predicted proteins | sample Na_anoxic_4_MG_FD_180667 | JGI IMG/M metagenome (GOLD analysis project Ga0233412, IMG submission 180667) | Seawater microbial communities from Saanich Inlet, British Columbia, Canada - Na_anoxic_4_MG | ecosystem: Environmental > Aquatic > Marine > Inlet | place: Canada: British Columbia... | reverse complement strand
TTAATACTTTTATATCTTAATTTTTTCTACCTATGAAAAAAGAATTAGTAAAGAATAAAATAGTCCTCAGGTGAGATAGAAAAAACTTTTTAATAAAGCATTTATTTAAATATAAATGTCTGAGAAAATTTTTATTTATAGAACTGTGGGATTGACATAAACTCATGATCACATTTTGAAAATAAAACTTGCTTTATTGTTAAAAATACATATAATGCTTACATAAATATTTACACTCGGGCGAGTAAGTATTTATCATACTTTACTTAAAAAGCAGTAAATTTCGCCCGAGATTTATTGTTTTTTATTATTTTAAAATTATGACAGACAACCAGATAATAAGAATACCATACAAATATGGAGAGCTTATAAATACAATGGATAATGCAGAATGCTGAAAACTCATGAAAGCATTATTTGCAAAAAAACCAGATGACTTAACTGGGTTAAATTTAACCTATTATAATATCATAATAGTTGATATAAATAATATAGAAAATCAAGTAAAAAAATGACAAGAGAGTGGGAAGCTATGATGAAGACCTAAAGCCAATAAAACCCCTGGGGTTATTAAATCAGAAACCCCCCCCTTTTGAAAAACAAAACCCAAGTTAAGTAAAGATAAGATAAGAGAAGATAAGATAAGTAAAGATAATAATACAAATATTATTATAACCAATAATAATAAATTATTTAATAATATAAATAAAGAAAATATTTTAAATAAATATAAAATAACAGAAACTGAATTACAAGATGAAATAGAAAATTTTAAAAATTACTGGAAAGCAATAGTTAGAAAATGAAAAAAAGAAGATATTTGAAAAGAACTCTGGGAAACTAAAAATACATTTTCAATAAATGGAAGATTTGCAACCTGGCTATGAAATAATAATAAATGGCAAAAAAATAATTTATCCTTTAAACCACATTGAATATGAATAGTTGAATAGTAAAATACGATCCACTTTGCGAGATCACAACATACAGTAAAAAAGTTTATTATGTAAAAGCAAAGAATAGGGAAGCCCTGGAGCAGATGATGGAAGAAAAAAAGTTTGTAAAATTTTGAACTGCAACAGTCAATGTATCAAGTATCGATACAATAGACCTAGCTAAACCTGAAGATAACTTCTATCAGGAAGAAATAAAAAAATATTCTTATGATGAAAAAAATATAATAAATACACAAATAAAATTTTGGAAAGATAAAACACATAATACAAAAAACCTAACTCCTGCAGTTTTAAAACAAATTGTAGATACTTATATTTTAAAAAAATAATTATGAATAAAATATGTTCCAAATGTAAATCAAAGCTAAATATAAATCATTTTACAAAAGATAAACAAAAAAGAGATTGATTATATACAAGTTGTAAATTATGTAATAAAAAATGATTAACAAGGAAAGAAATATGAGATATAGAACTAAATAACATAAACATAAATCATAAAAAACATTGTAGTAAATGTTGTAATAACTTAGATATAAAAAACTTTATAAAAGATTGAAGTAAGAGAAATTGATATTACTCATCATGTAAAGATTGTAGAAGAAAAATAACTTGAGCTGAAAAACATATATCAGTAGACTGATGAAGATCCTATTATAATTGATATAGAAAACATATATTAGAAAGAGATAATAATAAATGTATCATAAGCTGATCAGAAGAAGACCTACATGTACATCATATTAAAACAAGATGAGCCTGATGAACCAATGAATACAATAATTTAATTACTTTATCTTGAAAGGTTCATAGAGAAAAAGCTCATTGAATGGAGTTAGATAAATATAGAAAAATATTTTTAAAATATACTTCTCAATTTGAAAGACCAGAATTCTGGGATACGATAATGGAAGAAAGTAAAAAAAATAATGATAAAACTAGAAAAAGAATTAATGAAAGAAATAATAAATATATGAAAAATAAATATCAAAAATTAAAAGAAGAATATAAAAATAATAATAATTGATTATCTTATGCTCAAGTTATGTATAGGAAAAGAAAAGAATACTTAAAATCAGGAACTACACCAAAATAATCTATAACCAAATACCTATGGAGGATTGATTACACTGGGGAGATATTATTTATGCAGAATGAGAACACTTGGATAAATATGATATTTTATATATTAAATTATACAACAAATGGGAAAAACAAGAGAAGAACAAATAAAAATACTTAAAGGACAAATAATGTTTTACAAATTTTACACAAGTTTTACACCAGTTGTAAACATTAGTATAAATAGATGCCAAATTTTACTTGATAAATTAGAAAAAGATGTTTTACAACAAACAACATAAATACTGAGCTAAAAAGACAGTAATAGACTGAATAAAATTTGATAGTAAACTGGAGGCAAGATTTTATAAATATTTCAAGGATCATAACATTGAAATATTAGAACTACAACCAACATTTATATTGCAAGACAAATTCAGATACGAGGGGAAAATGATAAGAGCAATAAAATATATAGCAGATTTTAAAATCAATTACAACTGAGATATTTATATAGTGGATGCTAAATGAATGAGTACCCCAGTATTTGAAATCAAGAAAAAAATGTGGATCAGGAAGTATTGAGATGAAAATATATTATTAATTGTAAAAAGTTTCAGGGACTTTGAAGCAAAAACAAAATAAAAGTGAAAAAAGTCTAAAAAAGTCTTGACTTAATACAATAAAAGAATATACTGTTGGTGTATTAAAAATAATACTTTTAAATTTTAATCTACTACCTATGATTATTACAAAGCAAGAGATACTAGAAATGATAGAAGAAGACATCCAAAAAGAAAAAGATTTTATACAAGAGTGCATGATAATGAAAGTTGAAAATACTTCAGCAACAGAATGGAAGATATCAAACTTAATGTTTATGCAAAATTATATAGATAGAATAGAAAGCCTAACAGACATAGAAGAAGATAAAGAAAAAAGCCTAGATTAGAAACTAGGTTGTAGGGTATAAAAAACAACATGGCTTTAACCTTATACCTTACAATTTAGCTTCTAGCTAAAAATATTTTATTACATAAAAGCAAGAGCGAACAAGATCCAAAGAAACAATATTTTAAATTTTAATTATAAAAACAATGAGCGATTTTTTACCACAAGACTACGAAATACCAAAAGCAGCAAGTAACTATACAAAATTTGCAGAAGATGAAACTACAAGAATAAGAATACTACCAAGCTGACTAGATAAAGATGTAATAATATGTTATGAATATTTTGACAACAGATGAGAACACCCTGCACCTGTAAGAAGTTCAAAAGAATTTGAAACAACTCCAGGAATAAGAGAATGAGATAGACAAAAAGAAGTATGGAACTTCAAAGTATGGAATTATGATCTAGAACAAGTACAAATATGTAATGTACCACAAAAAAGTATCAAAGAAGCAATAATGGGATACTACAAAGATGAAGATTTTGGAAGCCCAGTAGGATACGATCTGAAAGTAACAAGGACAGGAAAAAAACTAGAAACAAAATATAATGTGATAGCAACTCCACCAAAAGACTTCGACCAGAACCTACTAGAATGAAAAGATTTTGACATAGACTGGGTTGGCTTCATTGAATGTGAAAAAGATATTTTTAGAAAAATAGAAGAATAATAAACTGGGGGATAACCTCCCCCACATTTTAATTTAATAATTTTATATTATGTTTATAGAACTAAATTATAAGTGAAAAATACACTTGATAAACTTCTGAGAGTGTGAGAGTATAGACTTAATAGATAGTATTTGAACGAAGGATAATCCAGAATGGTGAGTTTCTATTTATTACAATTATTGAGAAAATAGCAGAACATATAGATTTGATAATTTAAATGATAGAGATATTTTTTATGAAAGAATAAAAAATCTTCTATGTACAGAAAAAACGAAACTAAAATAATTTTAATTTAATAATTTTCTCCCTATGGAAAACAAACTAGGCTCAATGTATGAGCTAACAAAATCATTTGAAACTGCCCTGGAAATGGTAGATGAAGATTGAGTATTTACAGATGAAGCAATACAACTTATAGCACAGGCTGAAATGGATATAACTCAGAAAACAGAAAACATTTTCAAAGTTATGAGATTTCTACAAAGCCAGGTAGATATGATGAAAGGCGAAAAGAAATATATCTGAACCAAACAAAAATATGTTGAAAACAATATAGAAAGGATCAGAAAACTTCTAGCATTATGATTAGATACAATCGCACCTGAAACTGATAAGAAATGAAAAAAAAGCCAGAAGATAAAAACAAACAAAGGATCAGTATACTACACATTTAAAGAAAATTTTGAATACGATGTAGAGCAAATCCCAGAAAAATACAGAATTAAAAAGAAAAAAATCAAAATGAATGATAACTTCAGCTTTGAAAAACTACTAGAAATGAAATACGAATGAGTAGAAGAAACAGAATACGAGGAAATAGACTATGAATTATTAAAATTTGATTTTGAAAGAGATGAAGTAAAACCAGGAGGAATAATAAAACAAGAAACAAAAACACTAAATGTAAGAAAATAATTTAATATTTAATTTTAAAAAAATGGAAAACTTAATTAGAGATTTAGAAATAATTAAAAGTTATTGTGAAAAATATAATGCTACATTTATGGCTCATGATATTATAAAAACTTATAAAGATTATAAAATAGTAAATGATTATTTTAATATAAGAGGTAGATATGATACAACTTGCTGAGATTGATTATCTATAACTTTTTGACATATATCATTGTTTTTTGATGAATTTGAAGAAATAAAAATTGAAAGAGAAGAAACAGAAATTGAAGAAAAAGAAAAATCAGAGTATGAAAGACTTAGAAAAAAATATTGAGAAGTTGTAGAAGTTAATATATTTGATTAAAAAAATAACTATGAGAAATAAATATGTGGCAGCTGGATTAGCAATATGCTTTGGATGGTTAGGATTTCATAAATTCTACCTTTGAAAATGGATACAAGGAATATTTTATATATTATTTATGATTTCATTTATACCATTGATAATATCTATATTTGAAGGATTAGTATATTTATTCAATACTGAAAAATGGTTTGATATGACATACAACTTTGAATACATACAAAAACAAGATTATTTAAATAAAAATAAATAATGACTCCAATTAATTTTGAAATTATAAACTGAAAAATGCTTTGATACTGAAGTATGAAAGACCTCCCAGATGGAAAGTATAAAATAACGGAAGTAAAAAGCATAAGAAGTTTAAGAAGCAATAGGTACTACTGGGGCTATATATTAAAATATATAGTCCTGGAATACAGGGAATACTGATATATCTATACAACAAAACATTTACATAAAATTTTTAAAAAGACATTTACTCCCAGAGTAAAAGAAAAGTCAGATTTTAGTAAAAAATATGTATGGAAAATATGAAGCACCCAAGTCCTGAAACAAAAACAATTCTCAGACTACATCCAATCAATAGAAGTAATAATGGAATTTTGAGAAATGGAAAAACTAGGACTGGAAAAAATAGATTGATTTGTAATACCACATATTGATGATGATGAATTATTACAATGGATAGATAGAATAGTTTAATAATAAAATAACAGATGAAAAAAACACAACATTTTAATAAAGGAAAGATCTACAATAAAGATGATTACAAAAAAAACATTGTAAAATATTTTAAGGTAGACAAAGAAACCCTGGAAAAATTAATAGAATACTCAGAAAAAACAGGGCTTACACAGAGTGCAATTATAAAGAATGCATTAGTATCTTATTTGAATAAATAAAACCTATGACAGATATAAAGACCTGTGATTGCTGTTGACAAAAAATAATGATCTACAAAAGAAGCCTAAGAAAAACTTTAATAGACTGATTGATACAATTACACAAAAATAAAGGAATGATGAACTGGAGGGAAATATGAGTAACAGATATAAAGATTTTAAAATTCTGGGGTTTCATATATACAGATGACTCCAGGAAAAGCAATATAGGTATCACACCAAAATGAGAAAAATTTTTGCAAGGAAAAATAAGAGTACCAAAAACTGCATTTGTATTTAATAATACATTACAAGATCCACCAGATGGATATGAAGAAAACTATGTATCTATAAAAGACATAGGAATAGAAATAATAACAAAAGACAGTATGTTGCAAAAAGCATTCCCTGTAATTTTTAAATCTTAATTATAAAAAAATGATAGAAATAACAACAGTAACATTTTATATATATATAGTGAGTTATATGATAGTATTTATATCTGGATTAATATTTATGGATAAATACTTTAAATGGAAAACAAAATACCAAATAATGCTATCAGATATAGAACTATTATTTGTATTTTCAGAACTATGAGAAGCAATATGAGAAATTGCAGGAATGGATGAAGCATATAAAAAGGGCAAAGCACAGGCAAAAAAGACACATAAAAAAGAAACTACAAAAAAAAGTACAAAAAAAGTAGTCAAATAGTTGCTTTAAGAAAAATAGTGTGGCATACTGTATATGTAGCCAAAAACCTACACTTTAATTTTTAATTTTTCTACCTATGAAAAATACAATAAAGATAACTAGAACTGATAATATGACAGTTAAACAAAGAGATACTATAATAAGGGATAAGAATACCATAAACCTAACTGGGGAGGTAACCAGCACCCAAAGAATAAGAAACAGGGTTATAAACAGAAGAAAAAATAAGGCAATAAATTTTATGCCAAAGATAGCTGCAGGACTTCTACTACTAGCCTGAATTTTTATAAGCATAGGATATATAATAAACCCAACGAATGCACAAATAGAAGAAGCTAAAAAAGAATTACTGGAAAAAACACCACTAGAACAATTACTTGAAGAAGTACCTGAAATAAAAGAAATAATAAAAGATGAAGAAAATCCATCTAAAAGCTATGAAGAATTTATGGAAGAATGAGAAAGACTACATAAAATAAAATACGAAGATCAAAAAAAAAATAATATAGAAAAAACAACACTCAAATGGAACTGAAGAACATACAATGTACAGGTCTGGAATGATAGAGTAAAAACAATGAAGGAACTAGGATACTCACAAACGAGGATCCTAGACCTCCTAGCAATAATGAATATGGAATGCTGAAACTACAAAGGAAACTGCTTTAACTGAAACGATATCTGACCAATGCAAATAAACAAGATCCACAAAGAGCAATACAATAAAAGCTGGGAAATATACAACAGGAAAGCCTGGGGGGAATTATTTGAATATCAAATAAAATATGCAAACGGACTAGTAGAAAGCTACGAAGCAAATAACTGCAAACCAGAGTATGTAGAAAAATATTGAATAGGAGCAACATACAACCAAAAAAGATGGAGATGTGTAGCCTTTCATTACAATGGACACCCTACAAACAAATTTGCATACAATAAGCTAGGATGGGAAAGGAGAGAAATAATAAAAAATATAATCCTTAAAAAATAATTATGAGCGACACTATAATAAATATTGATATCCACAAAGATACTATGAAGGAATATATGAATGATAAACTTAGGTTAAGTTGTAGTCATAAGAAAAAAATATGAAAAATATTAAAGAAAAAATTAATTTGAAATATTTATAAATGTAAAATACAATTTTATGAAAGCATTAAATTGACAAAATAAAGAAGCAATATATATTAATATACAGGACTTAAAAGTATTAGAGTCAGAAGGTTTTAGAAATATGTTATTATGATTTATAATTGGAATAACCATTTGAACAATAATTATTTGAATAATTTATAGATAAAATGTGAATACAATTTTTGAAATCTACAAAATCTAGAAGGAAAAAAAGAATGACAAGGATCGAAAAAATAGAACTAATGAAAAGGGAAAGGACAAAAAAAAGAATTAAAAGGTAATTTATTATTAATTTATTATTATGGCTTACTTTAATAGAGAAACTTATATTATAGAATACGAAAATAATTGCTGAGAGGATTTGATAGAGATTAAAGAAACTGAAGAAGAAATAGAAGATATGTCTTACTGTCAGGTAATGGAATTAATAAAATTTTATGTTGAAACTTTAATTACTAAAAAATAATAATGACTACAACAGTACACCTGAACGAATGAACACAATTAGTTATAAATTTACAATACTCATATTTTGCAGATTTGATTGAAGAAAATAATGACAAAGGTGCAAATTTTATTGAAGTCCCTTGTGAAAAAATAATGTATAGTGATGAAGCATATAGTAAGATTGAGTGAAAGAAATTTAAATTATATATTAAAAGGATATTATTTTTTTATGAAAGTTAAATGCACAACAAACACAGAGGTAGTAAGCAGAAACTTACAAGACACCATATACTTCCAAAAAGTATTGGATGAACTAATCACTTTAATAATTTAGAAAAAAAGAAAGATGTAAAACATAGGGCTCATCATATATTATATGATAACAATGCCCCACACCAGCAACTTCAGGAGATAATAGATTTGACAGGAAAAGCATTTAATAAATGTTTTACAGATGATATAACTGATTTAATAGAAAATTATGAAATAGATGAAATATATAATGAGAGATGTGTGCAGATAGATAAACTAGTTAGACATATTTTAGATACTAAAAATTAATATTATGGATACTATTAGAAGCGAAGTAATTTTTACATTAAATGATAAAAGCCAGAATACTACTTGAAATATAACAGCAAATCAAGAAATTAAAAAAGCAAGAACTATATGATTGGATTATAATACATTTTTGGAATATATAGATACACCTACAAAAGATAGAGTAAAATTTTTGCTAGAAAATTGAATTGATGAATTTTATTATTAATTTGCTTTTTAATAAAAATATAATATACTATGTTTACATAGGTAGAAGATTATTGATTTAAAAGCTCAAAAATTTTCAAGAAAAAGGCTTTGCTTTCTAGCAAGGTTTTTTTTGTGGCATTTTCTCTTGCATTATTTTAATAATTGTATACAATAGGTGTATTAATTACTGAGTAAAACTATGGAAATTTACAAATTTAAAGCAGATTATGCAAGGATGAAAGAGATCCACATACAAACTGCCAACAAAAGACTGAAGAATTGAACTTTGCAAGAAGTGACAATCAATAATAAAAAGGTTTGATATTTAGATATATTTGAAACCAATTTAATTTTAGCTACATTACTACAAAAAAAATGATAACAAAAGCAGATTTATTCCACTACCTGGAAAGCGAGGCAAATAAAATAGTATCACAAATAAATTTAAAATATAAACTTGTAAATACAACTGTTGATTTTTACAAAGAAGTTAAAAAGATTGATAAAGCCTTTGTAGATATAACTGAAATATCTGATAAGAAAAAAAGGATAACAATAGTTATAGATGACCACAAAGTAATATGAACTTTTAATTATTTATTAAAATAATATGACAAAAGCAGAGCATAATGAGATTAGAAAATTTATTTTAGATAATCACTTTCATATTGATGAGTGAGATTTTAAAAAATGAGAAGCTCCAAAAACAATGAGTGACTGAGATATGTCAATAATTGATGCAATCAAACTAGAAAGTTTTATTGATTGTTTATATATTAATAACTTATAATATGCAATATAAAATGTGAACAACATATAATATAAATATCTGTCTAGACTGAGCTTCTGATGATGCAAAAGCAGAACTAGAAAAAGAGATACAAGGATTTATTGAATGATTAACTTGATTTAAATATTATGAATTAAATATAGATCAAATTCATTGAGATAGAAACTTTAATTTGAGAAGTGTTAATAATATTTAAAAATAGCATAATGGATGAATGAAATTTATTTACAAAAATTATAGATTGGATTTTTAATAAACTTCCTTGTAAATTATGATGACATATATATACAAGAAAATTTAAAAGTTGAGAAGCTATATATCTTAATAATAATTGACCTCTTGTAGATTATACCTGTACAAAATGTGGCAAGAAAACAAAACTTAGTCAGTAATTAAAATAAAGATGACAATACTAATTCCACCAAATAGAAACTGTATAATAAATCCACCAGATAGATATATATTATGTAAATGTATGGAATGTAGGCAAGAAAAAGTATGCTGATATATAAAAGAATATTACTGAGGAATAATAAGGGAATGTAAATCTTGTTTTAGAAAAAGGAATTGAGAGTATGAATGATTATTATATAAAGAAAAGCTATGATAAAAAATAAAGTAAATGAGTTAAAATTTATACCAAGAAAAGACCTGAAAACTTTTCAAGGGGATTTGAAATGACATGATAACCAGGAAAGTATAGAAAACCTTGCAGCAAGAATAGAAAAAAAAGGTTTCTCAGCTCCTATTTATGTATGGACTAAAGAAAACAAGATCCTAGATTGACACCAAAGACTAAAAGCTCTAAACTTTTTAGCTTCAGATGACATAACCCTGGAAAACGATAAAGTACCAGTAGTTTATATAGAAGCAGACTCAGAACAAGAAGCAAAAGACACTCTACTAGAATACAATACAAAATATAGTGAATTCAATATGGAAGTATTATGAGAGTGGGCAAAGGATTGAGATATGGAATTTTTACAAATATCAGAATTAGATGAAGTAACCCAGGAAGAACAAGATCCTGAAAAAGAAGAAATTGAAGATGTAGTACCAGCAGTAAAAGATGATATTATAGTACAAAAATGAGATATATTCCAATTATGAGAACACAGATTAATGTGTGGAGATAGTATGGATGAAAAAGACATACAAAAATTATTAGAAT
>Ga0233412_10001793_pt1 | contig 10799 bp, 13 predicted proteins | sample Na_anoxic_4_MG_FD_180667 | JGI IMG/M metagenome (GOLD analysis project Ga0233412, IMG submission 180667) | Seawater microbial communities from Saanich Inlet, British Columbia, Canada - Na_anoxic_4_MG | ecosystem: Environmental > Aquatic > Marine > Inlet | place: Canada: British Columbia... | reverse complement strand
TGCAAAGTTTACTCTTTGGGTTTTTTGTTTCGTTGCCAATGGAGATAAATTTAAATTAAATTATAAGAACGAATATATATGCAAAATGGTTTAGGTCTAAGCGGTATTACCCCAAAGACCTAAACCTCAATTGTTTAGTAGTTAAACTAATTACTTAAGCTCAACTTCTGCTCCAGCCTCTTCTAAAGATTTTTTAAGACCTTCTGCCTCATCTTTAGAGATACCTTCTTTGATAGGTGCTGGTGCACTATCAACGATTCCTTTAGCTTCTTTTAAACCTAAACCAGTTAATTCTTTAACCAATTTAACTACAGCTAATTTAGAACCACCTGCGGCTTTAAGGATAACATCAAATTCTGTTTTTTCCTCAGCAGCGGCTTCTCCACCACCTGCAGGTCCTGCTACTGCTACTGCAGCTGCTGCAGGCTCAATACCATACTCTTCTTTCAAAATATTAGCCAATTCATTAACCTCTTTTACAGTTAAGTTAACTAATTGTTCTGCGAAATCTTTCAACTCTGCCATTTTTCTACTGTTTAAATTTTATTATTTAGTTTATTAGTGTGTTTATTATTTTTCTGATAAAGTTTGAAGGATACCATGAATTTTTCCTCCACCTGATTGAAGTGCTGAAATAACATTCTTCGCTGGTGATTGTAACAATCCAATAATATCTCCAATTACCTCCTCTTTAGACTTGATATTAACTAAGTTATCTAGTTGGTCATCTCCAACATAAACAGCTTGTTCAACATAAGCCCCTTTAAGAATTGGCTTCTCTTGCTTCCCTTTACGGAACGCTTTGATTACTTTAGCTGGAGCATTTCCAGTTTCAGCCATCATCAATGAAGTATTTCCTTTAAGAACGTTTGGTAATTCACCAAAATCTTTATCACTACTTTCCATTGCTTTTGCAAGCAAGGTATTTTTCACAACTGCCAATTTAACATTCGCCTTAAAACAGGCTCTTCTTAAATTAGAGGTATCAGAAGCATTCAATCCTGAGATATCTGCTAAATAGATCACTGGGTTATCAGCTAACTTGCCAGTCAAATCTTGTATTACTTGCGATTTTTCTTCTCTTGTCATAATTTCAAAATTTTACAGCATTAAACTGTTTTAGCATCTATTGCAATTCCAGGGCTCATTGTACTAGACAAGAAAATACTCTTGATATACACTCCTTTTACAGTTGAAGGCTTTAACTTTACAATTGTATTGATCAATTCATTTGCATTTTCAGCAATTTTATCAGCGTCAAATGAAACTTTTCCAATTGATGCATGAACAATACCAGTTTTATCAACTTTAAAGTCGATTTTACCACCCTTAACTTCTTTGACAGCCTTAGCAACGTCCATAGTAACAGTACCAGTCTTTGGGTTAGGCATTAAACCACGTGGGCCTAATACTCTACCTAAAGGACCTAATTTCCCCATTACACTTGGCATCGTCACAATTACGTCAACATCTGTCCATCCTCCTTTAATTTTCTGAAGGTATTCATCCAATCCTACGTAGTCAGCTCCTGCTTCTTTAGCTTCTGCTTCTTTATCAGGAGTAACCAATGCCAATACTTTAACATCTTTACCTGTACCATTTGGAAGCGTTACAACACCTCTTACCATTTGGTTAGCTTTACGTGGATCTACACCTAAACGTATTGCAAGATCAACACTTGCATCAAATTTTACGCTGGTAACTTCCTTTACTAGAGTAGAAGCCGCTAAGACATCATGAGATGCTTTTGGGTCTACTTTAGATCTAGATTCTTTTTGCTTCTTTGTTAGTTTTGCCATCTTATTATGCTGTTTTAACTGGAGCTGTTCCTTTTACACGAATTCCCATAGATCTAGCTGTTCCTGCAATCATTAACATAGCCGATTCAACTTGAAATGCATTTAAATCCTGCATTTTATCCTCTGCAATGGCACGTACCTGATCCCAAGTAACTGATGCTACTCTTTTACGGTTAGGTTCTCCAGAACCTTTTTTAACTTTAGCTGCTTCTAACAATTGAACTGCTGCTGGTGGAGTTTTAACTACAAAATCGAATGATTTATCCTTGTAAACATTAATTGCAACTGGTAAAACCTTTCCTGCTTTGTCTTGAGTCCTAGCATTAAACTGCTTACAGAACTCCATAATATTAACTCCCGCAGCACCTAATGCCGGTCCTACTGGTGGTGACGGATTTGCCGCGCCTCCTCGAACCTGCAATTTTACTACCTTACTAATCTCTTTTGCCATCGTTTTAACTTTAATTAATAAAACACATTAAGTGGAAGCTAATGCATTTACATAATATCGTAACATTTATGATATTTTCTCAACCTGCATATAGTTCAATTCTAAAGGAGTTTTTCTCCCAAAGATTTTCACCATAACCTCAAGCTTACGCTTTTCTTCATTAATTTTTTCAATAGTTCCGTCAAATCCATTGAACGGACCATCAATAACTTTTACTGTTTCACCAGAAATAAATGGTATTGCAACATTTTCATTTTGAACTGCCAGATCATCTACTGTACCCAACATTCTATTCACCTCAGACTTTCTCAACGGAACAGGATCTCCTCCTTTTGTTTCACCAAGAAAACCAATTACACCTGTAACTGATTTGATTACGTGAGGAACCTCACCACTCAAATTAGCTTCGACCATAATATAACCTGGAAAATAAACCTTCTCCTTATGGTATTTCTTACCATTTCGAATCTGGATCACTTTCTCAGTTGGCACCAACACTTGGCTTACAAAATCAGATAAACCTAATCGAGCTATTTCATTCTCAATATAAGTTTTTACCTTATTTTCTTGACCACCAATTGCCCTTACGGCATACCATTTCATTACAGAAGAATCAGACATATTGATATATTAATTAAAAATATTGAAATATTTTTCTAAGCCCATTTGAAAGAACTTGTCAACTAAAAAAACAGCAATTGCAAAAATCACAGTAAACACTGCTACCAATACTGTATTCTTTTGAGCTTCCTCCCTTGGCATCCAAGAAACGTTATGCTGTAACTCTCCAAATGATTCCTTAATGTAATTCACTATACCCATTTATTATCTTTTTACGCACGGGTGGAGAGGCTCGAACTCCCGACACCTGGTTTTGGAGACCAGTGCTCTACCAACTGAGCTACACCCGTATGGTCAGAAAATGCACTTTTACTAGTCCATTTGTCTCCCAATTAATCAGCATATTTCAATAAAAAACATACTTTTTAAAAAGAATATAAGGCGCTTCCGTAAAGAAGCACCTGATATTCAAATATATTATTTCAACTGAAATTGATTATAATCAATCAAGTATTTCAGTTACCTGTCCAGCACCTACTGTTCTACCACCTTCACGGATTGCAAAACGTAAACCTAAGTTCAAGGCAATTGGTTGAATTAAATCAACAGTAATTGTCAAGTTATCTCCAGGCATTACCATTTCAACTCCGTCAGGCAAGTTAATTGTTCCTGTTACATCAGTTGTTCTTACGTAGAACTGAGGACGGTAATTTTTATGGAATGGAGTGTGACGTCCACCTTCTTCTTTTTTCAAGATATAAACCTCAGCTTTGAATCTTCCATGAGGAGTAATTGAACCTGGCTTACAGATTACCATACCTCTTTTGATTGATTCTTTATCAATACCTCTTAATAAGATACCAACGTTATCTCCAGCTTCACCTCTATCTAAAATCTTACGGAACATCTCTACTCCAGTAACTGTAGAAGTTAATTTTTCAGCACCCATACCGATAATATCAACAGGATCACCAGTGTTAGCAACACCTAACTCAATACGACCAGTAGCAACAGTACCACGACCAGTAATTGAGAATACATCTTCAACAGGCATTAAGAAATCTTTTTCAACATCTCTCTTTGGAATTTCAATCCAAGTATCAACAGCTTCCATTAATTCTAGAACTGTATCAACCCATTTTGCTTCTCCGTTCAATGCACCTAAAGCTGAACCTTGAATAACAGGACCGTTATCACCATCATACTCATAGAAAGAAAGAAGATCTCTTACTTCCATTTCAACTAATTCAAGTAATTCCTCGTCATCAACCATGTCTACTTTATTCATAAACACAACCATTCTAGGAATACCTACCTGGCGTCCTAATAAGATGTGCTCACGAGTTTGTGGCATTGGACCATCAGTAGCCGCAACTACCAAGATAGCACCGTCCATTTGTGCAGCACCAGTTACCATGTTCTTAACATAATCCGCGTGACCTGGACAGTCAACGTGTGCATAGTGACGGTTTGCAGTTGAATACTCAACGTGCGCCGTATTAATAGTTATACCTCTTTCTTTTTCTTCAGGAGCATTATCGATCTGGTCGAAATTCTTTACTTCAGAAAGTCCTTTATCTGCCAACACTTTTGTAATGGCAGCAGTCAAAGTAGTTTTACCGTGGTCAACGTGTCCAATAGTACCAATGTTTAAATGGGGCTTTGAACGATCAAAAGTTTCTTTTGCCATGATTGTTAAATTTTAATCTTAGTTATATATATATTCGTGTTTAATTCTATTTTTGAAGCATCTTCATTGAGCCAATGACGGGATTTGAACCCGTGACCTCTTCCTTACCAAGGAAACGCTCTACCCCTGAGCTACACCGGCTTAGGTATTGTTAAAAACCGGACTCCTTTTCATTGTATTTGTGCTCAAGTACAAAATCACCTGGAATAGGTTTTATTAATTTCAACGCATCTTGCGAATTAGTTGAAAAATAGAGCGGGAGACCGGGCTCGAACCGGCGACAATCAGCTTGGAAGGCTGAAGCTCTACCAACTGAGCTACTCCCGCTTAAATTTTTTTACCTTAAACAAACTTGTGGGGAGAGCAGGATTCGAACCTGCGAAGGTTTCCCAACAGAGTTACAGTCTGTCCTCGTTGGCCGCTTGAGTATCTCCCCTCAATTTTACTATTTTTTTCAAAGATCTGAGCCGATGGAGGGACTCGAACCCACGACCTGCTGATTACAAATCAGCTGCTCTAGCCAGCTGAGCTACATCGGCTTTTTTATTTTATGATTTCCTAAAAAAACACATCGTTTTTAATTTGTCTTTATAGGAACCCTATATAAAAAAACAAACCGCTTTTTCTAACGGTTTGCAAATGTAAAAAGTTTTATCAGTTCTACAAAACTTTTTGACTATATTTTTAAAATATTTTATGCTCTTAATTTTTCTTTTCGTTTAACCAATTGTCTTTTTACGGAATCAATAGCGAGACTGGCCGCTTCTTCAAATGTCTTCGACTGTTTTTTGGCGACTATATCAACACCGGGAAGATTCATTTTTACATCAACTAATTTGTTTTCTTTCTCGCTGGTACTCTGAACCTTTAGAAACACTTCAGCACCAATAATATGATCGTGAAATTTCTCTAGGTTATTAACTTTCTTTTCGATGTAATTGACTAAATCATTGCTAATGTTGAAATTAACAGACTGAACAGATATTTTCATAAGTTAATAGTTTTTATTGCCCCTTGGATGAGCTTGGTTATACATTATTTTTAAATCCTTCAAATTACTATGCGTGTACACCTGAGTTGAAGCTAAACTGGAATGTCCAAGTAATTCCTTTACAGAATTCAAATCAGCTCCTTCACTAAGTAAATGAGTGGCGAAAGAATGCCTGACAATATGAGGGCTTTTTTTCACTTTCACTGACACTTTACTAAAGTACTCATTAATGATTCTATACACTAATGTTGGATAAATATCATCTCCTTTTTTTGTAATTAAAAATGAGTCCGATCCGGAAACGATATCCTTCCTTAATAACTTGTATTTTTCAACGGTCCCTACTACAGACAAAAGTAAGGGTAGTTGTCTTTCTTTATTTCTTTTACCTAACACTTTAACAATACTTTGTGCAAGGTCAATAGATGTGTTTTTCAAACCTATTAATTCGGCCCTTCTCATACCCGTGGTATACAACAACTCAATAATAAGCTTATCCCTTATTTGCTCAAAGCCATCAGCCTGATCAAAAAAATCGAGCACCTCATTAATTTCTTTTTCAGAAAATGGCACATTGATTCTTTTCTCAACTTTTAATGCCTTGTGCTTTCTTAAAGGATGGTCTTTTATTTGTTTAGATTTTAATAAAAAATTAAAATAAGACCTCAAAGAACTAATTTTCCTATTGATTGACCGGTTAGAAATACCATCTTCTACCAATTTTACAATCCAACTTCTTATAACAGGATACGAAACACCTGACATCTCTTCTAACTCGAATTCGCTTTCACAAAATTCTTCGAAAGAACTAAGGTCTTTCGTATAAGCCGTAAGAGTGTATGGTGAATATTTTTTTTCGCAATCCAGATAGGTTATAAAATGAGATATACTCAAAATCGATCTTTAGTTATCAATAAATAATTAAATGTTTTAGCGCTTCTGAACCTATGCCGCTTCTTTCAAAAATACAAAAAATACAGCAAAAACTTAAATAATTAACAAAAAAAAGTCCCGCAAAAGCGGGACTTAATTTATCTTAAAAAAGGATTAACCTTTCTCTTCTGTAGTTCTTATAGCTTGAACATATTGGGCTTTTTGAATCTGCTTTCGCCTTACAACTGAAGGTTTCGTAAATTCCTTTCTTTCGCGCAACGTCCTCATTGTCTTCGTTCTATCAAATTTTCTTTTAAAACGTTTTAACGCTCTGTCTATATTTTCACCATCCTTTACTGGAATAATTAACATAGTTGGGCACCTCCTTTCATATGTACTTTAAGTTTATTTTTTGGGATGCAAATGTACAAATAAAATGTATTAAAAAAATGTATTATATTTAATTTTTATTCCACCCCTCAAATGAAGCGATTTCTTAAAGTTATTTTTATTATTGTTGCCACCCTTTTCTTTATAGTAGTAGGGTTTTATTTTTGGGCTTCATCACCTAATCTTAGCCCGAAGGATTATAACCTAACAGGTCAGTACGAAGTCTCTTCTAACATTACAAATGATAGCATTCACAGTATTATAACGTATAATATTGGTTATCTCAGTGGCATGACTAATAACCTTCCACTCGAGAGGCCTCAATTTCTTTTTGACAAAAACTTAAATAAAGTCATTTATGAATTAAAAAAGATTGATGCTGACTTCATTGCCTTTCAGGAAATAGATTACGATTCAAAAAGGTCATATAAAACTAACCAGCAAAATGAGCTATCAAAATTAGGCTATCCCCATTATGGGCAAAATATCAATTGGGATAAAAAATATGTGCCCTTTCCTTATTACCCAATATCAAGGCAATTTGGCAAAGTTTTATCGGGACAATCAGTATTGAGCAAATACCCTATAATCGATCAGGAAAGAATTGAATTGAAAAGAAACGCAGACAATCCCTTTTACTATGATAGTTTTTATATTGATCGTCTTGCTCAAGTGATTAAAATTAAAATACTCGAACAAACCTTAGTACTAATCAATGTACATCTTGAAGCATATGATGTAAAAACCCGAAAAACACAAATGCAACAAGTAAAAAGTATCTATTTAAAGTATTATAAGAAGTACCCCGTAATTCTTTTAGGGGATTTTAATAGCGACATCAATTTTGATGAGGCTGGAATTCAAATTTTTCTAAAACTACCAGATACCGGATGTGCTGCATTTGATCTCAAAGTGCCGCAAAACACCTTCAGCTCAGAATTACCAGAGCAAAGACTGGATTATATTTTCTACAATAAGAATTTCATTCATGAAATTGATGCAGAGATTTTGACTCAATTTGATTTAGCTTCAGATCACTTACCTTTACTAATGAAATTTAAACTTAAAGACCAATTATATGCAACTAGTAGACAACAACCAACCCCTTGATCCCAAAGAATGGGCCATAACAATTTTTATTTCTTCCTTACCTCTTATTGGAATTATTATGTTACTGATTTGGGCCTTTAGTGAAAATTCCAATATTCATAAAAAAAATTGGGCAAAAGGCACGTTAATACTGTGGATAATTGGATTTATTATAGCATTTGCATTCCTTTTTCTTTTTGGTGGAATAGCTATTATGAGTCAAATGTTCAATTAAATTAACCCATTGAAAGTTTAATCCTTTTTGCCAAATACACGTTTAAACCAAGACTGTCTTTTTTCCTTCTTGGCTTGACGTTTGGCTTTCTTGGATGCTTTTTCAAAGGTTGTATTTTTATCTTTAAAAATATCATCAAAGAATTTTTCGAATTCTGAATCGTCAATATGGTCAGGGCATGACAAGGCATCGGAATAATATTGAGAATTTGATGTTGTTAGGTATTTACGTTTCATACCCTTGTCTTTTTGTACTTTTTGAAGCGTTTTTGCAACGATAGGCAGTGCCAAAGTACTTCCTGATCCATTTGACCCATTGTTAAAATGTATCATCGGAAAACTGGCACCGACTCTTGTGGCCATTACCAGATTAGAACTATATCCAACAAACCAGGCATCACCGTAATCTTGGGAAGTTCCTGTTTTACCTGCGATTGGTGCCGAAACACCATATACAGAATTCAAAGAACGGCCGGTCCCCTCTTTTACAGCCTTTTGAAGTATACTTGTCAACATGCCACTGGTTGATTGAGTAAGAACAACTTCACCAGATTGGATACCAGATCTGCTATACAATACTTCGCCTTTAGCAGTTTTGATTGACCTGATCATAACGGGTTCGATTCGTTTTCCTGAATTTGCAAAAGCTGCATATGCGATAGCCATTTCATAAAGACTTGCGGTTGCTGTGCCTAAGGCTATAGAAGGATTATAAACAAGAGGTTGAGAAAACCCTAAGTTATCCCAGGTCTGCTGTAAGACATAAAAATCCTGTTGGAAAAATAAATTTACAGTCGGAATATTCATAGATCGAGCCAAGGACGCAGCTAATGAATACTTTCCACCAAGTGAATTATCATAATTCTGAGGTTCCCAGTTATCAAAATCCTTTAAAACAATTGGGTCATTATCTAAATATTGACAGGGCCTTGCCCCTTGCTCAAGAGCCGAAGCATATAAAATAGGCTTAAATGCAGAAGCGGTTTGACGCTGTGCATAAATCTGGTCATAGGGTTGCGTTCTGAAATCAATGCCCCCTACCCAGGCTTTTATAGACCCGTCATTAGGATTGATCGCAATAAAACCTGCATGGAGCAAAGTTAGGTTCTTCGCTATGCTATCACGAATACTAATAGAATCTGAATAAAACCCATCCCAAGAAAACATCTCTCTCATTTTGGTCTCATCGGCATACTTTTCAAGTTTCAATCTTTTCAATTCTTTGGACACCAAAGCATTTAACTGCTTCTTATCCTGACCTTTGTTATATTGTTTATTTATACGTTGCTGCATCTTTGACAGATGAGATTTAAAGGCTGCCAAAGCAAATTGCTGCAATCGATAATCCAAAGTAGTTTCGATGATTAAGCCACTTTTATTAAGATCGTAAATCATTTCTGACCTGCGATTAATTTCTTTAATAATAGCAGCGGCTTCTTTTTTAATTTCAACAAGAAAATAATTGGCTGTCCCTTCAGATTGAAGATTGGCATAGTCTAATTTCAAAGGTAAATTTTGAAGTTCATCAGTACCGTCAGAGCCTATATAACCGTATTTTTCCATTTGCTGCAAAACCACATTTCTTCTTGCTAAAGCATGATCCGGGTATAGTCTTGGATTGTAATAAGTATTTGCCTTTAACATTCCTATTAAGACAGCAGATTCTTCGGTTTTCAAGGAGGAAACACTTTTATTAAAAAACCTGTGAGATGCTGCTTCGATACCCAATACATTTTCTCCAAAAGGTACGGTATTGAGATATAATGTCAGAATATCTTCTTTTGAATAAATACGCTCAAGACGAGACGCTAAAATAACTTCCTTTGTCTTATTGACGGGCATCGAAAGAAAACCATAACGCTGTCTTCCAAACATGTTTTTGGCAAGTTGTTGGGTAATGGTGCTACCTCCTCCGGCACTTTTCTGTTGAAGAATTATGGATTTAACCAAAACCCTTAACAAACTTCTTGAATCAACACCTTCATGCTCAAAGTAGCGCGCATCTTCGGTGGCCACAAGCGCATTAATCAAGTCTTTGGGGATTTGTTGAAATTCTACGTTGGTTCTGTTATCTGCAAAAAATTTACCGATAATCTTCCCATTATTCGAAACGACTAAAGAAGCGGTTTCATTTTTAAATTCTTTTAGTTCTTTTTCTGAAAAAACATGTCCGAAAACACCTAGAAATACAAAACCGATGAAGAGCCCAATTAGCATGGTACCAATCAGTAGAAGTTTCATAAAAAATATAAGCAGCTTTTTCTTCATAGCATTTTGTAGTAGATCTCTAGTGCTTTTCTAACAAGACCTGTCGTAAGTTCTTATTTTCTCATTACAACCAAGGTAGCAATATAACCTGTTAGAATATTCCATTCTTTATCTGCCAATACTGCGCCAAACTCATCTAAAACTTTAAATTCGGCTGTATTTGGTCCTGAGGAGCCCTGGTTTAATGCTTCTATATCAATTCTATTAAAACCCTCTCTAAGGTTTATATCAATCGTATAATAGCCACCCTGAAGCGTAATACTTCTTCGGATAACCTCTTCATTGACATATAACTTGACTCTATCTCCGTCAACATAACTATGATCTCGACAAATGATTCGAATTGATTTTGAATCTGTTTCTATTTTCCCCAGTTCTAATGAAGTTTGGAATTTTTTGATACTAACGTTTTTACCATTCCAATATTTGGACACGAGCACATCTTTATCCGCC
>Ga0233412_10001788_pt1 | contig 10833 bp, 10 predicted proteins | sample Na_anoxic_4_MG_FD_180667 | JGI IMG/M metagenome (GOLD analysis project Ga0233412, IMG submission 180667) | Seawater microbial communities from Saanich Inlet, British Columbia, Canada - Na_anoxic_4_MG | ecosystem: Environmental > Aquatic > Marine > Inlet | place: Canada: British Columbia... | reverse complement strand
GTTTTTGGTAGTTTCATTCTTTGTCATCCATACTGAATTAAGCATTTTTGTATAAAGTTTATCGTATGTTTTCATTTTATTAGGATAATAAGTAATATTTCCACATATTTGATAACTATTTTTTGCTTGATTGCATCTTTCATGAGAATACGCTAATTCAAGCATCCAAAATTTTAGTATATTTCTCCAATATATAGGGTTTATATCGCTATCAGAATGCTTTGGTATATTGGCATCATCAAATAATTCATTAAATTTGAAATTTATCGTATTTTCATCATAATCTATATTATTACCATTAATTAATTCATATAATTCTTTTAATTTTGAAATATTATTATTATCATTGATATAATTATTCCAGTTATTAAATACATTATTAGGAATTCTTGAGGGTGGGGGAACATTTAAATGTGCCATTACACTAGGAAATTTGTGTTCTACTTGAGGATTAAAAGATTCCTGTCTATCCCTGAATGTTATAGGTTGTCTACATAAGAAACACCTTGCATCATGATCAGTTTTTGCCCAATAAGTTATATTGGGACCCCACATAGCAGTCATTTGTTGAGGATTTCTTTCTTTTTGTTGTAATAATTTTCGCACCCTTTCTGCCTTTGTACTATGTTTGGATACACTAAATATACACAATAATTCATTAATTATTTTTGTAGTATTCGTAACACTACTGGACAATAATGCATATTTTAGTCGTGGACTTACATCTTTACTTTCATCCAGAACTTCAGCTGTAGTTATAATTTTTGTAGCTGAACTAGGAACTGAATGAGCACTTTTTAGTCTCTCTGGTGTTGATTTGATAATTGGTGTTCCAGTCGGCGATTTTTGACTAGGTGGTGTTCTAGGTGGTGTTAATGATCCTTCTTCTGGTGTTATTTGACTATAATTTCTTTTAGATCGTGTATAGTGATATTGAGGATTATTATTATCCATACTAATATAACATAATATTATTATAATATTATGATATTGCTTTTGCAATCCTAAATATTATTATTGTCCCTTTTTTTTATGGCGTTTTCGTATAGTTCGTCTTTTGCGTCGTTTTTGTTTCTTTGTCTGTTTTGTTTTTCTTTTACGACGTTTTGTTATTTTTTTATTTTTTTTTACTTTTTTTCGTGACCCTCCTTTTTTAGTACGACTAACCCGAGTAGTATCATTAAGTGATAGTGAGTTTATTCCATCAGGTAATTTATCACTATCGTTATTTATGTTATTTGCCTCATTTAAATCATTAGTTAAATCATTTATTGAATTATTTATATTAATAATAGTATCATTTATTTCATTGTTTACATCCTCTGATGAAGCTGGTGTATCTTTAATCTTATCTACAAGTTCCCCTTCCGTTAATGTATATTTTCTCATCTCGTCCTCTAATTGTGAAATTATTCTTGGGCTTCTTGTTTCACTTAACTGGTTATTTAATGTAATAATAATACCACGTATATCTTCTAATTTTTTCTTCAAATTGTTTAATTCTTGGATTTTTTTGTTTTCTTCGTTCTGTTTAGCTTTATCAGTATTTGATATACACCCATCTGAGTATAATAATATATTTCGTAATTGTTTCATCAATAATACTTTTTTTATATTTTCCACAGAAGTATCATCTAAATTACTGATCAGCTTATACACATTCTTATGAAAGAAGTCACGAATATTTTTAACATATGTCATCTTTGCTAATATATTATTTTTTGTATTTTCATTATTTAATGTATCTAATATTGATGGATTATCGTGAATTTTGTTTTCAGTTATAGTTTTTATATCACTAGTATCCAATTTATTTGTTCTTGACTTTACATGAGAGACAAAAGTTTTTATTTGTGATTTATTATGTAAACTTAACCCACCTTTTGCTTGATTACACAAATGATGAGCATAGGCAAATTCAGATAGCCAATACGTTAATAACCCTGTAATGATTGTAATTTTTTTATCAAAATCTTCTTCCGTACTACTATTACAATTATACTCTTCATTAATATATTTTTCAAAACCCTCAAAAACTTTTTCAAATGCGTTATTCACATTATCTACATAATTTTTATTATCTTTTGAACAATTTAATGCTTCATATAATTTCCATATATTATCCTCATTATGATTGTCATATTTAGTATAGTTATCATGCCAGATCTTGTATGCTGATGTGCCGCATATAGATATATTTTTTAAAAATCTATAATGTAGCATGGTAAATGCTTCGTTTGCAGGTATTTTATGTTCCATTTCTTCATAATCACATATTTGTTTTTCTTCTGATGCAATGTTTTTACATTCAAAATCTAATCCACAAAGATAGCAACATCCGTATCTCTCGTTAATATTTCCATCATTATCTTTCATACCTTTTAAATAAGTATTAGTAGGTTCTCCCCATACATCTGAAAATTGTTGAATTTCACTTATATGAGGGGCATCTCTACAAGAGGAACCTGCTTCACGTAAATCTTCTACAGATATGTTAAATAATTTATTCATTTGTTGTATTAAATCTTGGTTATATTCACTTGAATCTTTATTTGGTTGGATTTCAAGTCTAGGTAAAGCATTGTCTATAAAATCTAATAAATTATTAGAAAATGCTGTTCCTACGCTCATACCCCTTCCAATTTTATTTGCATTCAATAAGGATATTATTTGTGTTATCTGATCATCTGTCATATCCTTGGCATTTAATGTATTCATTTTTCTTTCTAATTCTTCGGCTTTTCTTTTTTCTTCTTCAATTCGTTTCCTTTCTTCTTCAAGCTGTTTTTTCTCCTCCTCCTCTTTAGCTTGTTCCATCTTTTTCGCAATTCTGCTACTTTTTTTACCTAGATTCGTCGTAGTATTTTGTATATCATCCCGTATTTCTTTTATAATATTTTTGCTTGATTGTATTTCTTTGTTAGTTGGAATAATATTTTTTTCTGGATTAAAATTCATTATTTCTTGTATATCTTGTTTGTCTTTTCATTTTGTTTATCTATTGATAGAGCTTTATTGTTATTTGGGTCAGAAACACTACCATCTATTTTAGAATCACTATTACCATCTGTATCATCATCACTACCCTCTGTATCATCATCGCTACCCTCTGGTGTTAACTGACTGAATTCATCTGGTGCTTTATCTTGATAATTATTATCCAAACTAAGCTCATTTTTATCGTCATCTTTTATATCATCAAAATCAATTTCTGCATCTGGAATTATAAATGAAAATCCCGATGATATATTTTTAGTACTATCATCAATGTTTTTGGTAATTTTCTCAAATAATTTTATAATGAAGCTCATATATATATATATACATATATAACATATTTTATTTTGTATCCGAAATAAAATATGTATTCTATTGATTTTGTTGAATAATCAAACCTTAAATTTATTTGTTATGAATTATACGTAAAGAGATTGATTTGTGGCAACGTATTTCATTGTTAATATAGGTATTTCACGAAGTGTGTTCAAAAATTCAATATTCCCATTTTCCTCAGCAATTTTTTCCATTTCGCTTGAAATGTTATTAATTTTAAGTAAAGCTTTAATAAATTCTCCTAAAAAAACTCCCTTTTCTTGTTCTAGTTCTTGTAAAACTAATTTACATTGGGGGATATTATCACAATCACACCATTTTGTAACCGCTTCTATTAAATCAAAATGGATATGATAATCAGTCCCAGTATCTATATTTTGTGTATCTTCAAGAGATAAATATTCATCATATTTACCCCGAATATTTTGAATTATTTGTAGTGTGATAGAATCATCACAATTAGGGTTAATATATTTAATTTGATCGCTTACGGAAATGTTTGTAAAACAACTAAATATTCCAATTAATTGTATAGCTGACAACTCTTGTAGTTTATTTGTATATAATAATTCTGAGAATATTAAACAATGTACTTCACGTATATGACAAGCCATTTGTCCTTGTCTTGTTAGTATAATATTTCCATCATTATGTTCAATAAATAGTTTGTTTGATAAAATATCTAATACATTAGATACATTCGTATTCATATATTGTTTTATATTATCGTACTGATCCTGTAACTTAGTTATTTCTTTTTGTTTTTGATAGAATCCATCAATAGAATTTTTGTCTTGTTCAATATATTTATAGTCATCTTTGATGTTTTTAATTTTGCGTTCTATTTCCCGACGTTTTTTATTGGTTGCATTTTTTACATTTTCAAGTAAATAAATGTATTCATCAACTACCTCTCTGGGTGTTCGCATAAAAATAGTATTTGTATCATTAACATTTCCGTAATTATTAATTTGTTCGGTAATTTGTTGCAGGTTATTCTCAATATCTCCTTGTATCATACTCCGTTTTGCGTAATGTGTGAAATTCATATCTCCCATGTAAATAAGATTGAGTAGAAGATTATATGATATTTTGAATTTACTGGATAATGTTTGTGGTTTTCCGTGCATCATTTGTTTATAGGATGTGCTATCTATATCTTTGAATAAATTATTGAGATGAATAACATTGCCAACTTTATCAATACCACGCCTTCCTGCTCGTCCTGCCATTTGTGTATACTCGTGTGAGTACAAGTTACGATTATGATTTCCGTCAAATTTGGTAGAACTAGTAAACAAAACAGTTTTAGTTGGCATATTAACTCCGATAGAAAATGTTTCAGTTGCAAAAAGCAGTTTAATGTATCCCTTTGCATATAATATTTCAACCATTTCTTTCAAAACAGGCATAACGCCAGAATGATGAATAGCAATTCCTTTTTCAAGTAATGATACCATTTCAACGTATTCTGGTAAATGTAAGTATTCTTCGTAATTAGGTAATTTCCGAATAATTTGCTCACACTCTTTGTGAATAGTATATCCTACTTTGGAATCAAATTCCAATAATTGTGTAGAAACTTCTTTAGCACATACTTCTAGTTGTTTTCTAGAAAGGACAAAGCAGAGAGCAGGTAGCATATCATTTTCAACCATATGTTTACATACTTGATTTAAAACATGTGCGCGCGAAATTTTAATTTTATTTTCTTGAAAGCGAGCAATCGTTTTACGCATTTTGTGATAATGTGGTTCATTGAAAATTCCTTGTGGTGATTGAATAACAAATAATTTATTCGTCATGTCTTTTATTTCTTGTTGCACTACTTTGTCTTTAACTGCTTTAAAAATACCACTATTGGTAGTAATGAAAGAGTAATGTGTAAGAGGTACTACACGATGATTAGTTGATGCTAAATATACCATCTTATTATCATCGTTAGACTCGGTGCCTCTAGTTTCACACCATCCTGCAAATTTTTCAGGTGTATCAATAGTAGCAGAAAGCATAATCATTTGCACGTGTCTAGGTAGCATCATAATACTTTCTTCCCACACACGTCCTCTATCAGGGTCATTTACATAATGAACTTCGTCAAATACTACGCCTCCAAGTTCATTTTCTAGATCTATATCAAATGCTATAAGAGATGATCCCGATCCATTTTTTTTGTTATATAAGGTATTTAATAGAATTTCAGTAGTCATAATAAGGACATCGGCTTCAGGATTAGTTTTAATATCTCCTGTTAGAATTCCAAAAGATATATGAGGATATTTATGAGTAAACTCGTGAAATTTTTGATTAGATAATGCTTTTATAGGTGCGGTATAAATAACCTTTTTACCTTTGGCAACAAGGTGTTCAATAGCAAATTCAGCGCTTAATGTTTTACCACTTCCAGTATGAGCAGTAACTAATATATGATGTCCTTCAACGACTGCTTCAATGCCGTATTTTTGAAAAGTACTTAATTCATAGGGATACTTTTCAAAATATTGTTTATATTTTTGTTCTTGTTCTGATGGATAGTAATCTGGGCAAATTTTTACCATGTTATTATATGTTATATACTATAGTGAGTCTTTTATATCCTTTTACTTAATATATCAGAGCTATATGGTAAGGATATATACCATATTACCCGTCATTCCATAAATAAAATAATGAATATAAAGACCATCTATTTATTTGTCTTAATTAAGTACAGGTGGCATTCCTCCTCATCCTCCGCGCATATTTTTACTCTTACGCATGGATTTGCATTTACAACGAGGACTACAATTACAATTGCATATGGGGCAACGTTTTGTTCTTTTATGTGAGCGTTTATATTTTTTGGTATATGAGCGCTTAGATTTATTGTTACGGCGTGACTTTATTTGTTTACGTGTTGTCATTATATATTAGTATTATAAAATAATTATAGTAAATAAATATATTAAAGAAATAGTGATTTATATATTTATGTAGTGTATAATATACACATACATCAATCTATATATGATTCGTTCATATAATGCACGGATGGCCGAGTGGTCTAAGGCGGTGGACTTAAGACCCACTATCATACGATGCGAGGGTTCGAACCCCTCTTCGTGCATTCAGATTGTATATTTATAACAAATGTATATATTGTATGTAGTCCTATATTATGCTCTTGTAGTGTAGTGGTTATCACTCAGGACTTTGAATCCTGAAACCCGAGTTCGAGTCTCGGCAGGAGCTATATTATCAGGGTGGCGCAGAGGCAGCGTGTCAGGCTCATAACCTGAAGGTCAGAGGATCGAAACCTCTTCCTGATATATATTCTCGCTATAGCTCAGTTGGTAGAGCAATGGATTGTAGTTCCATTGGTCATGTGTTCGAATCACATTGGCGAGACATTTGCCCTCATAGCTCAGTTGGTTAGAGCGTTCGGCTGTTAACCGAAATGTCGCAGGTTCAAGTCCTGCTGAGGGCGCAATTATATATAAAATAATTTTTTTTATTTTATATATATAATATAAAGATGTCAACAACAAAACGTAAACGTTGTGAAAATGGTACCCGTAAAAATAAAAAAACTGGAAAATGTGAAAGTGTATTAGACAATACTTGTCCTATATGCTTAGATAGGATTACAAGTAAAAATGTCAAAACTAAATGTAAGCATAACTTTCATAAAGGATGTTTACTTGGGTATTGTAATAGTCAACAATCAATAACACGCGTACCTCATTGTCCTATTTGCAGGAGTAATATTACAGATACATGTAAAAAAATTACGCCTTTTGCTAGTAATGAAATATTTCGTTATACAACTATAGTAGGAGCTACAGAACAACAACGTGTGTATAGACTACAAAAAATAGATGAAATTATTCATAATCCTAAATTTGACATAAATGTAAAAACACAATATGGTAAAAGTTTATTATATGAATTATCTTGGAATAAATACCAAAATGCATATTTTAAGGATTTTGTTGAATATTTATTAAAAAAGCCCAAAATTATTGTGTCATCTCAACTTATAACCTCTTTAATTGGAATTAATAATACAGAAATGTTAGCTTTATATAAAAAATATAAGAAAATACCAAAATCATTGAAGGGTTTAGTCTAAATGAATTGTATAATTGGTTAAATATATGTCTAATATAATAATATGAATGATGATATTATTATATGTCCGCATTGTAAGCAATATATTATGATAGAAAAATTAAATTGTGGTATATTTCGTCATGCCAGTTATATACATTCTGGAGAACAAATCCATCCTCATATGAAAAAAGAAGATTGCAATGAACTAATAAGACAAGGTCTAATTTATGGATGTGGAAAACCATTTCAGTTATGGGTAAACAATTATGGTATATTACAAATAAAAATATGTGATTACATTTAATGATTTTACTTTTTATAATAGATTATAGTCGTTATACTGAACATTATGTTTGAGCATCATTAATTATTGTATTCTCGTTATTTCCTTCCCATGGATGTGGAGGGGGAGATGTAGATGGACTTCTTGGGATACCATCATCATAATATAGTCGGGCTCTTTCAGCAATTTTATTTTTGATAGTTTCTGCATATGTTAAGTTTTGTATTACTTTATTACTAGTAATACATGTGTTACTATTTTTATTTATAGGAGGTTCTGGATTATTATATTTTAATAGTAGGTTGTCTTTTTTTTCAGAATTTGTATAATATTTTATTTGTGGGTTTCCTTTTGTATTTTGAGATCCATTATTTACTGCACGATTAGCTGAAATTTTCCAAAACCATGGGACATCATAGATAACCTTGATCTCTTTTCCTGATAATAATAAATCTCTTGCTTTATTAGCATTCTCATTATCATACCAATGTTGAAAATGTATAAAGATTCGTTGAAATTTGTCCCCCTTTTCATTTGTTCTTGGTACCATATCTATGCGATCTATTAATCCTAATTCTAGATCATGAATAGTATCATAGATTTTTGATCTTGAAATATTAGAAAATGTACGTGGAATACATAAACTAGGATGATTTTCGTTAATATTAGTATTATTAATTAATGACATTATAAATGTAATAAGTATGGTATAAATATTGGTATCAAAATGATTTCAATTTTATTATTAAAACAGGTCTAGGTTTCTCTCTATTTTATTATCTCGTGATAATAAAATTGAAATATAATATCAACTATTTTCAATAATACACTAAAGAAATAAGTATGAATTTTTGCTCTAATGCTGATGAAAGGTATATAAATTTTGCTATAGAAGAAGCATATAAATCAAATGTTGGGTTTAGACATGGGTGTGTAGCTGTGGCTTCAGGAAAAATTATTGCGCGCGGATATAATAGTGATAGAACAATATCACGAGATGGGCTTATTGGGAAAATGTGCTCGTGTCATGCTGAAATTGATGTTTTGCGAAAATGTTTAAAACGTAAGTTACCTAAAAAGATATCGTTATACATTGTTCGTATAACATTAGATAATAGAATTACCTCATCAATGCCTTGTATTGAATGTTATAAACAAATGAATAAATTTTCTATACGATCTATTATTTATAGTGATTATGGCGGAAATATTATAAAAACACCTATGAATGATTTTAAAACAACACATATAAGTAGTGGTTCTAAAGCATTGCAAAATAATAGAATATTACCATTAAATATAATTTAGACCCTTGAATATTTAACTTTGCGCATTTCAAACACTCCTTATTTTTTTATTAAAATATATGCGTCATCATAATAATTTTGGAATGTTCAATAAGTTTTTTATTTACTCTTTCTATATCGGGCGTACCTACTATAAACGATTGTTTATATTTGATCAAGTTTATAATTGCCTGATTATTTTTCTTACTCTTAAAAATCTCATTAATTCCGTTTAAAAATCCCAATGGTTTGATATTTTCATCATAAATGATATCATTCGGATACATACAAGAATATACTCCGCACATTTCGTTACCCAAATATGAAGAAATATGTTTTGTAAGTGTTGTTTTACCACTTCTACCTGGTCCAACCAAAATAATCATTTTATCGTTTGAAATGCCGTTTTTTATATTTTCTATATATTGAACCAAATACATATAATCTTCATTCGTTAAATAATTGTTCCAACTAGTAATGTCGTCTGATACCATATATAGTATTATAATATTTAGTCTTTATGTCTTTATATAACCCAATATAAGTTGTACAACAACTATCTAAATATAATATTTTTATATTTTATATGATATGTCCTATAAAAATAGAACTTGATAATCAACGTGAAGAAAGAATGAAAAAACAAAAAATACAGAGAGAAAAACAATTAGATATATTTTATCGTACTGGGAGACCAATTTATAATATTACATTGGATACGTGCCATTTAAGTAGTCATAATAATCCTCTTAGATTTATTGAGCCTGAAATAAAATGTTTTTTACCAAAAAAAAATTAAATTTAATTTCAATATATCATCAGTGAGCATATACAATTAAAGTTACGAATACTAATAATGTCAATGAATAAGCAAGAAGTAAAGGAGGCTGCTAATCAAGCTAAGATTGAGGCTAAGGAAGCTACCAAGCAAGCTAAGATTGCCGAAAAGGAACTTGCTAAGCAAGCTAAGATTGCCGAAAAGGAACTTGCTAAGCAAGCTAAGATTGCTGAGAAGGAACTTGCTAAGCAAGCTAAGATTGCTGAGAAGGAAGCTGCCAAGCAATCTAAGATTGACGAGAAGGAAGCTGCTAAGCAAGCTAAGATTGCTGAGAAGGAAGCTGCCAAGCAAGTTAAGATTGCCGAGAAGGAAGAAGCAAAACTTATGAAAAAATTGGAACCTGTTAGATCCCGTGTTGCGGCAGTTAATTCTGAAGTTAAGGTAAATAATGAAGGTATGGTTATTGTTAATGAAATTGATGATGATGGAAATACTAATATGATAACAATGAATGCAAAGGATTTTATTAAACAAGAGAAGGAAAGGATAAAACAACAAAATAAGATTAACGCTAAGAAGGCTAAACAAGCTGAAAAGGAAATGAGTAAACGTATTGTAGTAATGGAAGAAAATGGAAATGGTATAACACTACAAGATGATACAACAAATTATAAGGATTCTAATGTAGATAAATTACCCATATCTGCTGACCTAAATATAGAGAGTCAAGAATTATGTGCTGAGGAATATATTTGAATTATTAAGTAAATTATTTAACTAACTAAATTATTTTTATTTCAATTTTTCTTGTAAAAAAAATTGAAATGATTTTGTATGTAGTATTTGTGAGCATCATATATTTAATTAAAGTTACGAATAATAATGTCAATGAATAAGCAAGAAGTAAAGGAGGCTGCTAAGCAAGCTAAGATTGCCGAGAAGGAAGCTGCCAAGCAAGCTAAGATTGCCGAGAAGGAAGCTGCCAAGCAAGCTAAGCTTGCCGAAAAGGAAGCTGCCAAGCAAGCTAAGATTGCCGAGAAGGAAGCTGCCAAGCAAGCTAA
>Ga0233412_10001786_pt1 | contig 10836 bp, 10 predicted proteins | sample Na_anoxic_4_MG_FD_180667 | JGI IMG/M metagenome (GOLD analysis project Ga0233412, IMG submission 180667) | Seawater microbial communities from Saanich Inlet, British Columbia, Canada - Na_anoxic_4_MG | ecosystem: Environmental > Aquatic > Marine > Inlet | place: Canada: British Columbia... | reverse complement strand
ATGGCATTAGGCATTGCCATTGTTTTTTTGTTCATCTACAAGTTCTCTCATTATGTTGTTATTCCTAACTAATTTCTTCTTTTATTCTCACTATATTTAATATCCATTTATTATAGTATGTACACTATGTTCTCTAATAAATATGTATGGGCTATCGTTGCCATTTTTGCTGTTTTGGTTTATCTTCATGAGTACACGCCTTTTAGACCCATCGTACCTTTTTTATTTGTGACATTTTTTTTATATTTAAATAACTATTTAGGTATTGTACTCGCACTTGGATTAGGAATTGAACATTATCGTCACTACGACTTCCAAAAAGGTACCAAAGAGGGTTTTAATATGGCATACGACAAAGACTCTTCACAAGAAAAAATGGGTGAAATTTACGGAGATGGAAGTCACGGAAAAATATATGTTGATTCCAAAAAACATGTACGAAATCCCAAAAGAGTGTATACTAATTTTGATGTCAAAATATGGGACCCAAAAGTTATTAAACACTTTCTCAAATTTCAAGCCACTGAAAATACTGATATTGTATTTGACATGGATATGATACAGGTACAAGCATCACAAAAAGAAGCAGAGGAATTATTAGATACTGGTTTATGGCCTTGGAGCGAGAGAACACAAGAAATTTATACAGAAGCCATTTCACGAAGTAACATGGTCAAAAGAGGACCTTTGAAATCTATGCGAAAAGATCGTACCATCTATAATGAGAATGCCATATTACAAATACTTGGATTCAATGAAAAGGAAGGCAAATTTTTACTTTACGGCGGATATACAAACAATCCCGACGCACCTGACCCTTATAATGGAAGAGGTACCTATGGAGTTAAAAGTGGATTGGTTGGCATTGATACTGAAAAAGATTTGATAAAATGCAATGGAAATAAACTACAACGAACACATAAGGTTGGGTATAATTGTATTAATAATCTTCAAGTTAATAATACTACTGATGTTGATTATAAAGACTTACCCAATTTAATTGGAGGGTTTCAATTTATAAAAGAACCATGTAACCCTTGTGAAGCTTTGGGACCACCATCTCATTCTACTTGCCCTTTCTCTCTTGAACACAATAAAAAGGTTTCACCCGCATGGGAAAAAATGTGGGGATTACCCTCCTCGCCTATACAAAAGTTGCCTGAAAGATATCCTTATTGGATGAATTAATTTACACATTAAAATTGAAACAAATTTATACTATATTCATCATGACATACTATTACTATCGTATATTATAATGTCATCATTTTCGGTTAATACTTTTATTGGATTGTTTAAACAAAATTTTCCAAAATGTATTCAAGGTTATCATTTGGTTAATTCTGATCCTATTAAAGAAAGTGTATGGGAAGCTATTAATACACAAATATTTTCTGCTAGTGGATGTAAAGTATTTTCTAGTAGCGACGGATCACATGCACCAGGAAGTGACATATCTTGTACACTTGGAGGAATATCTAATAAATCCACTAAACTTGAACAAGACATATTTAATATGAGCTCTTATCGTCTTACAAAAGTGTGTGGAAGCGATAATTATGGCGATATTACAACTATATTAGCCGAGATTAATAAGCGTAAAAATTTCCAATACTATTCCATTATTGCTCGCAATGAAGAATCAAAATCTCATAATATTGAATACTATTGGTATCTTATACCTGGGGATCATTGTCTTATGACACCAGAAACCTATACGTGGAGACCAATGTATGGCAAACAAGGTAAAAATAAGGGGGTACAAATTGGCTGGGAAACAGATACCAAAGATTGTGGATCTAAAATGAAAATTGTCTTTAATATGTCTTCGCAACTATGGATTACCATCGCAAAAAAACCAATGGAAGAATTTATTGTTTCGTCAACAACTATTTCCAAGGAAAAAAAATATTCTTACTTACAACTTGTTGATATTATTTATAATCAAACTCATAAACAAAAAATGGAATAATCATCTTTATGACAAAAACAAAAAAAAGTAAAAAAACAATAACCATAAGGTTTTAGTTTTTTTAGTTTTTTTAGTTTTTTTACTTTTTATTTTTTACTTTTTATTTTTTACTTTTTATTTTTTACTTTTTATTTTTTACTTTTTATTTTTTACATTGGAGTTGTCATTGAACGAATAGAATTCATTGTCACTGGACTTGCATATGCTGTATTTGTTGCTGGGCGCCTAGGAGTTTTTACACTTTGCGCACCAAATATATTATTTAATTCCATATCATATTCATCTTCTTCTATATCATCTACCACTTGACTTTGTTGTCTTCCTTGAGATGTTGTTAATGCAGATAAATACATACCTCCCAATGGTGTACCTATTTTTCTATATGCTATATCTAAATCTCCTATCAATACTTGAAAATATACATCTTCTTCTAGCTCATTATTTTTTATATAGTCTAACATTATTTCTTTGAACGCGTTCATTTTTCTTTTTATTTCAATTATACCATTATTCATTATAGGCTTATTTGTTTGACGTCGTAATCTTGGTGGTGGAGGAAAACATTGTTCTGTAGGCGTGAAATGACATGTTTGTTGACGTATTAATCTTGGAGGTCCTACATCATATTTTTGACTTTCATCATCAGAATCGCCGTTATAATTATAGTTACGTCTATCTTTCTCCATATTATAGTTTATTTGTTTCGCTTCATAAATTAACTCCTGAACACGAAGACGATACATTTCACGTGTTAAATCTATTTTTTGATTCTCTTTATTCAAACACTCATTCATTGTCTTCATTATTTCATGTGTTGTAGTATTATTATCGGTATTCATTTTTTCATATTGAAAATGTAATTTCAATAATTCTGGCGTATCACTTTTTACATGGAATTGTTTTACCTCTTCTGAACTTAAACTACCCAATTTTAATTCTGATACCCATTCATTGTTACGATAATTGTATATTAATCCATTTTCTAATTTTATTAATACATTATCTACTACTTCATATAACCATTTGCTTAGTATTTCCCCATATACTACACCTGATTTTTCTAGATCGCTTACTAACCAATTTGAACTTTGGACATTTTTATCTCCTAATTTATTCATTAACTCTGCATTATGATCCGTTCCAAATGCTATACCTGCAAATCTTGTATCTTCGGGCAATAACTCTACTAATTTATTTGTTGCAATTATTCCTGTTGTTGCCTCACCATCCGTCATCATTAAGAAATACTTACGACTTTTACCTTGATTACTATTTATTTCGCCTATATTTTCTAATACCATACCTATATCTGTACTATTTTGAGGACGCATTTTATTCACTTTTTCTGTAAGCGAGCTAACATTTTCTTTTGTTGGTCGTATTAGTGGAATTACTTCTTCTAATTCATCATCAAAACTTTGCATTTTTATTTTCACATTACAAAAATCATTATCAGCTATATAATGCAATAAATTACACCAAGTATGATTTATATGCTGTTGTTTTGTTCTATTGTCATTACATACATCACTCATTGATCCTGATACATCACTATATGCATATATTGTCTTTGGAATATCTACGATACCAACAAAATCTGCTTTTATAGATAACTTTATATATTTTTCACTTTGAGGCTCTAATCCTATTGGATATTTTGCTTCATGTACTTCCATTTGTACTTCTATTGGGTGGCTCATATTGCTATCTATTTTACTATTAGTATCACACATTTACTTATATACATTCATTCTTTTTAATCATTTTAAATCAATTTTAAAATGATTATATACCATAATTGTAATACTCCAACATATACTCTTCTAAATAATCATAAGCTGACATTTCAGAAGAAAAACTTGTTTTATACTGACACATACTATTTTTCAATGGAACACATACATTAACTTTATTATTTTTCATTTCAACATCTATCAATATACTATTATCTAAATCAAAGATGTATGTTATGTGATTTTCTTTATCCCTCACAAGAGACCAATTTTTATTTTTTAATAAACTATTTACATAATATTGTAATATCATACTAACTAATATTATATTATTAGTAGAACAACCTTTATATTTTTATGTAAATATGTTATTCAATTTTGTATATTCAATTTTGTATATTCAATTTTGTATATTCAATTAACTATATTAATATTTAAAACCAAATTCATAAATTATATTATAATGGATACTGCATCTGAAACTACTCCTACTACTCAAAATACTAACAACGATACCACCGAAAAGAATACTAAGTCTGAACACCGACTCACCAATGTTATTGTTGAAAATGAAATTGTTGCATTGAATTTACTTGTACAATTTCTTGGACTTGCACAAAAGCGAGGCGCCTTTACTATTGATGAAGCCGCCAAAATTTGGGAATGTGTTCAGAAATTCCAAAAACCTGAAGTTCAAAACCCTGCCTCCGGACTTTAATTACGTGCCGTTTTTTTAGTGCTCAATTTTCAGCACTAACAAAACTAAAAATCTATACAAAGATGAATTATACCCTCCATCTCATCATGATAATAACCAAAACCTGATATATTGTATATTGTGTTTTGTAATCCACTCTTTTCTATTGGTTCTGTTAATGCCAAATTTATATTATAGTCATTCGTTTGTTTATCTCTTACATGATCCCTATCTTCAATTATCCAATTTGTATTGAAGATTGTGCTTTTTTTATAAGGAACACCTCTCTCTTTTATTCGTCTTAATATTGCCCAGTCATCTCCACCCCAACCCCACAAGTTGTTTGGAAAACCATTCGTTTTTTTAAATGATTCACCATCAAAACTACAACAACCACCTAACATATTACCTCCTATATACTCATCCAAATGAGGAACGCGACGAATATCTGTAAAACCTACCGATGGATTTATCAAGTCCAATGGAAAATCTTCACCCATATTTATTACATTGTCTGTATTGTTGTGAATATATACCTTCTCTTCTACCATATCAAACCATTTCTCCGACTCCAAAAAGGCTGCATTCCACAATACACCTTTGTTAAAAGGCTTATCATTATATTGTTCTATTATCACTATTTTCAACACTTTGTTGTGTTTTTCAAAATAACCCATCCAGTTTTTTATCATCGTATTTAATTGCTCTTTTCTGAACTCTTGAGGATGACGCCCTCTATAAGCTATCAAACAAATATACGTTTTTTCTATGTTATCTTCTGGATATCTATTATTCCATTCTGGCTCTTCTTCTACTATTGGAAACAAAATATTATCTATATTACTTCCTATCGCATCTACACCATATCTATTCATGTAATCAAACTCTACATTAAATACCGGCTCATTTAACATATCCAAGTATTTCGTGTCGTCATAATCTAACTCTTTGATATCATCTAATAACTTATTCATACTTTCATCTGATTCATCTTCCAAGTATAAAAACGACTTTTCATTAAATACATTTTTACAATAATTCGTACCAAAATATATCGGAATCGTACGTGCTAGATACGCATTTATGATTTTTTCTGTAATATAACTTCCTTCTATTGTATTTTCAAAACATATCATAAATTTATACCCTGAGATGAATTCTATTAATTCTTCTGAAGTATATGGATAGATTAGTTCGCCTCCTATATTATTCAAATGTTTACCACCTGAATCTACTCTTTTATAATCATTTACCATCTCAAACATCTTATTTCGCGCGTAAATATTACCATTTGAGACAACGAAACAACAAAACTTATCTGCTATATGCACTTTTCTATATCTATAATACGTATCTAAACGCGCTAAACGATTATTACCAAAACAATAATATGCAAAAAATGGCACATCTATTACATTACGACGCACTACACTATGTGAACACATTACTATGTCATACGTCTCATAATGCGTTTTATTTGGGAAATACAAATCTGTTCTTGCTAAACTTTCACCCGAATAATGAATTTTATATTTCCAGTTCTTGTAATCTACCATACTTGCTTTAAACACCGACTCAAATAGCACATTCGCTTCTTCTGGATGCGTCGTTATAATAAAATCTTTTAATTGGGTTTTTTTTAAGATTTCGGAAAAAAAAGTTATATTCATTCTTCCTGTTGTTGTCAAGTCTGTAAACTCATCACCCCAAAATCCGTTGCAATATATTTTATATTCTCTATCTGGTTCTATGTTATTTTCTATCCAGTTTCCGTTTTCATCATATCTACCTTCAGGATTGTTATCATAATCATAATCGTAATCATAATCTACATCTTTATATCCATAATCACCATTTGCATAAGGATTTTCTCCTGAATCTGAACATCCTTCTTTATTCATATCGTATATATATGTAAAAAATATTACTTTATTACTTTATATATAAATTAATTTAATAATTTTATACTATCTATTATTATGCATAATCATAGCAAAATACATTTTATTACCTTCTCTGGAGGTAATCAAACATATCGCCAAAGACTTGATGTTATTTGCAATCAGTGTAAACAAATTCCCTTTATTGATAACATTGTTGGTTATACCGATTCGCATTTAAAACAAGATATACCCTTCTGGCAACAACACGGACACTTTATTCAAAATAATAGCAGAGGCTATGGCTATTGGTTATGGAAATCATACATTAATCTTAACTTTATTGATACTATTGATGACAATGATATTGTCATATATGCCGATGCTGGATGCGAATTCAATATTAATGAACAATCATTACAAAGACTAAAACAATATATTGAACTTACACAACTATCACAATATGGCATTTTATCTTTTGAACTTCGTAGATTTTTTGAAAAAGAATATACGAAATCTGATACTATTAACTATTTACAGGGCGATGATGTTTCCCTATCTAAACAACTTGTAGGAGGAGTTTTTCTTTATAAGAAATCTAATCATGTTAAAATGCTCTTTCAAAAATGGTATCAAGCCTCTTGTAATTATCATCTACTTGATGATTCACATAGCATCATACACAATCACCAATCTTTTAAAGAACACCGACATGACCAAAGTATATTTTCTATTATTAGGAAAAAATATGGTACTCATATCATTACTGATGAAACATATTGGGGACCTGATTGGAATGTTAGAGGACAACATTTTCCTATTTGGGCTAAAAGATCTGTATAACCATTATTCACATCTAAACGCATACCCTAATATACCTACAGAAATTAGACCCAACGCTAAACCTCCATGATAATACCATTGCATATTTCTATACATGTATAACCATGCTTGGGTTTGTTCTGGACTTTTTATATGATTTAACATCCAGTCTGACTTTGGCGAGAGAAGATAATAAAAATAATTCGTCAAGAAACTTACCGCTAGGATTGTACAAATTAATGACGATGTTGACATACGAACACGTCTTCTTACATTCAAATATATCAACAAGAGAGAAAGGATTAAACCTGCGATATAACCATGATAATATATTTGTTTACGTTCTGATGTTATCTTTTCATAACGGATGCGCAAATCTTCGGGTAATTGCGCCTTGTATCTTTTCACTATTTCACTCTTATGTGTCGCATTTGTTGAGTATATCATACCTATTAAAAATACTGATGCTATCAAACAACTTGTTGTACAAACCATATATATTATCTAGATAGATAAAATTCAATTTACGAGGTTTCTATTCATAGTTTTATACATTATCTACTTTATCATCCTAAGAATCTTGTTTTAGAGGTACCTAAATTACGAATTCAACCGACGGCGCTCTTTTATCATAATTAAATAATATAAAATCCAAATGATAAAATTGGTTTATAATTTCAATTGATTCATCATTCAAATACTTATAATAATTTACTTTCTTACTCGTTGCATTTGCATTCACATTTGCATGCACATTAAAATCAGTGTAACCTAAATTTTTCATTTCATTTGTCAAATTTTCAGTTTTTAAAATGTGAATGTTTTGTATAATTTCTCTTTTATTATTTGTTATATATTTGTATTGGGGTAGAGTGTGATTATCATATGAACCAGGCGGACTCGCTATATATTTTTGTATTATATAAAATACTTCTTCTTTGCTTTCATTACCTCCTATTAAACTTTGATAAAATAAATCGCTTACCAAACGTTCATATGGATTTCTAACAATACTAATTATTTTAATATTATCAAAATCAATATTGAATATTTTACTATATTTAACCATTTGATTATATGTTATATGTTGTAATGTTGAGTTTATATTCATCTTTGCATCTAACAATCGTTTAGTTTTAATATGTAAAAATAGAGCGTTATTGTTTTTTGGAATCTTAAATTTTGAAAAAAAATATGATTCCAATGAAGTTCCACCTGTTTTAGGTATATGTACAAGTAACACATTTATATCGTCATTTTTAAAATAAGGCATTATATTTTATGATAACATAATATAATGCTTTAATAAAACGAACTATTTATATTATATTTTTTACACGTTCATAGATACAAAGCGTATTCATTATTATTTTTATTTACGACATTGTCTTCTATTTCCAATTTGGCTAATAAAGCTTTTGCGTCCCCAGAATAATGAATCGTTAACAAACGAATTTCTTTATTTTCCTTTGTTTTTGCATAGTATTTACCATTTCTTTTATTTATGATTTTGTAATCACCATCCTTTTTATAGGTTTCATCTCCCAAATAACCTGAACTACAACCTATATTATGATCAAACGCACATTCTTCACCATCTACCATATAAATATCATTAAAATTGGACACGGGATCATCAAATACTTTATTTTCATAACATAAATAACCTATTGTCATATCACAGATTCCACCTGCGTTATGTTTATGATGATTTATTTTTGGCTCTATTAAATGAAATTTGCTTTTTGTCTTGTAAATATCAAAACAAAACTCTATAAATCTATCGCAAAATAATTCATTTATCAGTGAATTATGAATACACCCCACCATATGATATGGAATCTTTTTTTGGGCAAATGTTTGAATTGAATAACCAATCTTTACGTTTGACATCTCTCCCATTATTACATTTATATCATCCAAAACTATACAATCACTATCTACATAAAATATACGACTATATCCGGTTTTCTTTATTAATTGCTTCAAATAAAATACGCGCAAAAAACATCCCAGTTCAAACTCATGGGAATTACCACTATTTCCATAATTTACAAAATATTTACTAAATTCTTCTATCTCTTTACTATGTAGGCTTTTTATATCTATATGCTCCACGTTTTTATTCTTCTTAAACGTTTTTTTATTCACATTATCACCTATTAAGTACACCTTATTTTTTTTAGAATTCCATTCCACGCATTTTATAAAATAATCTTGATTTCCACCTGTATGATGAATTACCAAAGGAATATTGCTATAATCACTTTCAATTACATCATTTTTTATTATTACATCATTTATACTATTCTTATACGAATGCAAGCATTTTTTTACTGACGTTTTTATATTGTCTATCTCTGGAAACAAATCCTCCAATCTACTCGTATCCAAAAAATTATTTGAACGATCCGATGCCAATATTTTACGTTGCTCCTCTATACTAAAATTTTTCCATTCAAATGACGGGTCTACTATATCTTTGTACATGCTCAACATTTCATTATGACTTATTAATCCAGGATTTGTCAAATTCATTGTTCCTGTTATTTTTTTCTTCATCATCTCTATTACATACGGCAACAATTCTGGTAAAACTGACATTGAATTTGGAACTGAACAGATCTTTTCGTAGCTTGTGATTTTTGTTATAAAATTACGCCCGTTTTTCTCTCCTGTTATTGGCATTCGGATTCTTAAATTTAAGACATTCTCTTCAAATCTATGCATCAATTTGTCCGTAAAACCCTTTACTATGGAATACGAAGAACCAAAGAAATTTGGCAACGATTCTTCTTTAAAACCATTTTCTTCTTTACCAAACGGATGTTCCTCATCAAACTTAAAAATACAACCAGTTCCTAAATAACTATAATGAATATTTCTCTCTTTACATAGCATTGCCAATAACAATGGTGAGTATAAATTGTCCCTCACATTCTCTTTTAATTTACCTTCTTGCTCCAAATAATCTATTGTCGTATATTTCTTATCTCCTATCGCTCCATGAGTTCTTCCTATAAATGAAATTATATGCGTTGGCTCTACTTTACATAATTCTCTCTTTACATCCAATTCATCGTCTACTCTTGAAACTCCTTTTACGAAACTAATATTTTTATTTTCTAACAATTCTATAAATTGACTACCTATCCATCCGTTTGCTCCATAAACTAAGACTTTCATATATATATATCCACTCTTAATTAGTTCGCATTTTTTAACTTATTATATTTCTTTAAAAAATATTAAAAACAATTATCTGAATTATATTACAATGGCTACATTTGCTAATAAATCTAAGAATATTGCTTTCTTTGTAAAAGACTTTTCTGGAAAACCACTGGAAGCTGGAGGTACTGATAATATTATATATCAATATGCAAAATATAATGAGGAGATATTAAACAATAAATCTTACATTATTTGTTTGAATAAACAAACACTTTCTACTGAGTTTGGTATTGAAGATAAGAGAACAACATTTACTACCTTTAATTCACGCTTTAAAATGATTGAAATTAAGTTTATTGAAGCTATTACTGACTTAATTGATCGTTTCCATTTTGATATATTTTATACCCTTGATTCTGGATTAGATTCCACTATGATGGATTTCTTAGCGTTTCAAGACAAGGATATTTGGAAGGATTGTAAAACTCTACATCATTGTTTGTATGATACTACAGAATCTATTCATGCTGATATCACTTTGGCTATAAGTGATTCTCT
>Ga0233412_10001784_pt1 | contig 10848 bp, 12 predicted proteins | sample Na_anoxic_4_MG_FD_180667 | JGI IMG/M metagenome (GOLD analysis project Ga0233412, IMG submission 180667) | Seawater microbial communities from Saanich Inlet, British Columbia, Canada - Na_anoxic_4_MG | ecosystem: Environmental > Aquatic > Marine > Inlet | place: Canada: British Columbia... | reverse complement strand
AGAACAAGTAAAAGACGGAGTTTTGGAATTTAATTGGACAAATGTTCGCAATTTCGTTGTCAATCAATATTTAATAAAATCGAGTCAACATTACGGTTATTACGATTATAATGTCATTCTATTTAATAGTGTTTTTTCTTCAGGAATTAATAAAGACGTGGTTTTATCAGATGAAAGGAAGAATGACTTATTTGAATATGGTTTCTACATGTATTACTTAACGGAATATATTACCGATATATTAATAAAGTTCACTACAAATGATTTGTTCTTTGACGTGCAAAAATATTTTATGGAGGTTTATTTATTCAATAGTGATATATTTGGAATAATGACTGTATATTATAATTTTTTTGAAAAAGGATTAGACAAAATACTGTTATCAAAAGAGACTAAAACGAAATATTTGAATCATGTTAGGTCATTACTAGTTGATAATATATATTCTAATGGAGAAAAGAAAATAGATATTAATAAATTAAAGAAAGATATTACAAATTTAAACGATATCATTCACAACGATAAACAAATGTTTGTTTCTCCTGTAAAACGTAATTATTCAATAAAAAACGATATAAAACAACTCCATAATAGCATTCAATTACGCAGATTCAATTCCGATTCTAATTCTAATTCCAATTCTAATTCCAATTCCAATTCTAATTCCAATTCCAATTCTAATTCCAATTCTAATTCCAAATCTAAGTCTAAGTCTAATTCTAAGTCTAAGTCTAAGTCTAATTCTAAGTCTAATTCTAAGTCTAAGTCTAATTCTAAGTCCAAGTCAATTTTCAAATTCTAAATATTGAAATACTACATTCAATACAATATAATGAATAACAACTGAATATTTGTAAAAAAAAAACTTTACAAATATTATATGAAATTAGAAGTATTAGTTTTAGCAGTATCTGGTTTTTTTATAGCGAATACGTATTATGATGGAAATTACGTAAAAATACTACAATCATGGCAAAAATATTTCAAGATGGCTGGATTTGCCTTTGCCGGATTAAGCATTTATTTATTTCTCAAAAAGAATCCCGGACAATCTCAATCATTAGTTCAAGAATTAACAAATATTATCAAGTTTATGCCTAGTGCGAAATCTACACTGGATGTTTTTACACCATTTACTGATTTTACAAACCAAACATCATTTATGGGAAGTGGTATGAATGGACAACAGCAACAGCACCAGCATCAAGTAAATCGAATAATGGAATCCGGTAAAACTGGCACGAAAAGATGCGTTAGTGAAACAAAAAAGAAATTTGTGGCATCTCAGCAAAATTGGAAATGCGGACATTGTCAAAAACAATTACCAGCATGGTTTGAAACAGATCATAAAATACGATTGGAACACGGTGGTTCTAATCATGTGGATAATTTAGTAGCTTTATGTAGAGATTGTCACGGACGAAAAACCGCAATGGAAAATCTCTAATTTATTTCTAATGTTTAATTAATAGGAAATATGGGTAAAAGCGTAAAGGGTTGTTCGAACCATAATACAATTATACAACGAGGTGGAGACGAAATTGAAGAATTAATATCCAGTACACTTACACCTCATCAATATAAAGATTCCTTGTTGACAAAATCATTATATTATGTTAAAAAATATCCGTCAGAAATACTCTCTATTCTAGGCGGTTTGATATATATTATTTTATTAATCGTTATTTATACAAAAAATCCTTATGATATTATTAGTGATAACAATGCTGGACTATCTATATTTGTTAGTATTCTTGGAGGATTCTTAATATTAATGACAATACTATTTTATAGAAGAGCAAAACGAAACCTTGAAAATGTGGAATCACCTAACCCGTTAAGCAAACCAATAAAATTTATCACATTGCTCGTGTCAATTATAGCATTTGGTCTCCTAGTGGCTGCTATCGTAAAACTGTTTTCTTATTTTTCAGATGCTACAGCATTAATATTACTTATAATTAATGTACTCGCTATTATCGGTATCTTGACGATAGTAGTAAAATATTTAGGTCTAACCGACAAAGAGTCAGGAGAACACAATGCTAGTATTGGTGGATTAGTTATGAAAATAATTATGTACACACCATGTCTTTTATTAGATTTAATTGACTATCTAAAGCAACAATACCAAATCACTACCAAACCAATAATAATTATTTTAATATCTGAGATTCTCCTGATAGGACTGTATTTTATGTATCCAATTATTATGAAATATATATTAGCTCATAATGCTGTTCAGTTAGTGACAACACCACAAAAATTAAATAGCGAAACGCGTTTAGGTACATTCCGTGAATTAAATTATATGGATGACAAATTTCAATATCATTATGCTGTATCTGGATGGATATACATAGATTCATTTCCTCCGGAAACCAATTCTAAATACGATGAATATACTTCCTTACTCAATATAGGTAATAAACCAAATATACTATTTAATGTATTGAAAAATAATTTGCGATTTACCGTGGAAACAGAAGGCAAAACAGAAAAAATTATTTACGAAACAACAGACTTTAATCTACAACGTTGGAATAATATCATTGTTAATTATGATGGTGCAACATTAGATATTTTTATAAATGGTAAATTGGTTTCCTCCACACCTGGTATTATTCCATATAATTCGGACACAGTTTTGTTTTCTGGTACTACAAATGGAATATACGGAGGTGTATGTAATGTGAATTATTATAGAAGTAGTATTTCAAAAAGCCAAATTAATTGGGCTTATAATTCCGTTAACCAATTAAACCCTCCTGTAATTTAGAAAATTTCTAACGGTATATTATATTATGGATTTATCTGTTAGAAATATAGTAATAGGGGTCGTCGCGGTTATATTAATAATACTTATTATACGATGGTGGTTAAGTAATGCTAATAAATTGGCCGGATTTAATGATGCTAAAAAGGTGACTAAGATAGATGCTAGTAAATTAGCACAAAGTAATGCTTCAAATTATGCTTATTCATCTTGGTTCTATATTGATGATTGGAGTTATCGTTATGGAGAGCCAAAAATAATTTTAGGAAGATTAGATAAAGATTTATTACCTAGTCCATCTATTATTTTAGGAGCAATTGAAAATAATTTAAAGATTGAAACTACAGTGTATCCTTCTTCAACAACACATGATTCTTCAGAACACGATTCTTTAGCACCTGATTCTTCGACGCATACATGTAATGTCGATAATATACCTATTCAAAAATGGGTAAATGTCATTGTTAGTTTGAATGGTAGAACACTAGATGTTTATATTGATGGTAAATTAGTAAGAACCTGTGTATTGCCTGGTGTGGCAAAAATTGCGAATGACGCACCAGTTTATGTTACACCTTTAGGTGGATTTTCAGGATATACATCTAATGTTAACTATTATGCCAATTCATTGAATCCCCAAGAAGCATATAATATTTATCGAGCGGGATATGGAGGTATGGATGATTTCCCTTATCAAGTAAAGATTGAATATTTGAAAGACGGTCAAGAACAAGGAAGTTTGACACTTTAAATTATAAATAATAAAACTAATACTTAACTGAAATATTATTATTAACTAGATACATATCTAAATTTCTTATATATAATATATAGATATGTCAGAATTTGAATACATGGGAAAGATTTCATCGGGGGCAGGAGCATTTGATAATTTTAAAAGCGGTGATGTTGTCAATGGAACAAAGGAATTTCTTGAATCAAATAGTTTAGTCGCAAAAATTGCCTTTTTATTACTGGTATTGGTTGTTTTTGTAATAGCAGTGAAATTTAGTTCGCGTATATTATCATGGTTATTTTCATATAATCAATCACCTTATTTAGTTGATGGTATGATTAATTCAAAGAAGCAAATGGTTATTATACCTCAAGATCCTAATTCGAATGGTTCAATACCAATAGTCCGTTCAGACAATGAAGAGCGTGGTATCGAATTCACCTATTCTACCTGGATATTTATTGATGATTTAGTATATCAAGAAGGTCAATATAGACATATTTTTCATAAAGGTAATGATAACATTAATTATACAGAACAACCAATTGGTATGAATCAACCGAATAACGCACCTGGACTATATATCGCACCTAATACAAATGCTTTAGTCGTAGTGATGAATACATTTAATGATATTGAAGAACGAGTCACAATAGATGATATTCCTTTAAATAAATGGGTTTGTGTTCAAATACGTGTTGAAAATCATCAATTAGATACGTATATTAATGGTAAACTTACCAAACGCTTAATCATGAAAGGTGTTCCCAAGCAAAATTACGGAAATGTATATGTAGGAATGAATGGAGGATTTTCGGGTTATTTGTCAAACTTGAGATACTTCAACTATGGTTTAGGAACAAGTGAAATTCAAAATATTGTAGATAGTGGTCCAAATCTTACTATGAATAGTAGTGATATGACTGAAAGTATGCCAAAATATCTGTCTTTAAGATGGTTTTTTGATGGCAATGGTGCTGGTATTTAATATTTACACATGAATTTCTTGTACTAGTTAGACATTACGATATTACGATATTACGATATTACGATATTACGATTATTATAATAACAATTATATATAAATTATTATTATATGAGCAGCAATCCATTCTTCCAAGCTACAAATTATTCAAATTATTTATTAACTGATAAATATGTGTTTGCACAATTAGGCGATTCCTCGGGAACAATAGTGTTTGACGATTCATATACTGTTTATTTTACTATCATTGGTGGAGGAGGAGGAGGGGGTGGTGGAGGTCATAATAATGGCGTTGGATCTCCGGCATATCCGTCTGGTGGTGGTGGAGGTGCTGGAGCGGCGGGTATGATATCTTACCAGGTTGAAGCCGGTAAAACATACACCTACAGCATAGGTGCTAGTGGAAATGGTGGAGAAGCAAACAATTCAGGAAGTAATGGACAAGACACGTCTGCTTTTTTTTCTGGAACAGATTATGTTATTAGTCGTGGTGGAACCGGTGGTGGGGGTCACTTTAATGGCAACGTAGGGGGAGTGGGTGGTTCGATGGAAATATCAGGAAATGTCGAGTATGTGTTTGATGTATCTGGTGGTGGAAACGGTGGAAGCGGTGTTTTTTTTGGAGATATTCCTGGAACAGGTACACCTGGTTTTGAAAATCAACCTCCTATTATTCAGATTAGCCCATTGAATACAATAAACGTAGGTGGTGGTGGTGGTGGTACAGATGCGTCATTCATTGGTATGCCTCCTGCTAAAGCATCTAATGGAGGTGGTGGTGGTAACGGATCTGGTGGAATATTAGGAACGGGAATCGTAACCGTTCCGGATGGCAGTTACAATGGTCTTCCAGGTATAGCTTATGGGGCTGGTGGTGGTGGAGCCGGACAACCAGGAGCAGATAGTCCAGTTGTAGGTTTTAATATTACTTACGGAGGGTCCGGTAAAGAAGGAGCAATTTTTCTATATTTTGAATATATTCCTAGTAATGGCTGTCAATGGAATCCAATGTTAGCAAATCAATCTATTTTTTGGACGAGAGGAACTAGACAATGTCTAGATTTAACAGACGCAAAAATGCCCGATGGTAGTAAAATGACTTTTGAGGATTTGAGTGAGAAGAGAAAATCTACTATATTTCAGTATAAGAAAAATAGTGCTAATTTTTCAAAAAAACACAACTATTCTAGATTAGCAAGAGGTATAGGTAAGCAGAGAGGAGCATCATTTGCTAGTCAAAGTTCAACCTATACAAATCCAAATATAAAAGGACTAGTACAAAATGGTCGCGGAATTTTAATATGTCCATCTACAAGAAGAAATTGGGCATTGACCAATCAAAATAATACACCTGGACCAGTTAGACGAATTACAAATTATCCAACTGTTCCTTTATATAATTATAAAACACAGAGAACCTATTTGGCTGGAGGGACAAAGTGGCCTCAATACGGACCATTTTCTAATTCAGAATTGCCACCAGTGACAAATACATCTTTAACTATTACATCATTATTACCATCAGTTACAGTTAGTTCCCAATATAAGTATATTTCTGACGTTTTATTCAATACAAGTGAAACAATATTAATTAAATATCCTCATAGTAATTTAAGAACAACTTACACAATCCCCTCAAGCGTAACTAGTATTGAATTTTACGCATTCTTAGGTGCCTCAAATTTAACTGATATTCTTGTAGACGCTAACAATACACAATATAAAGATATTTCAGGAGTTTTATTCAATATAAGTGGAGATACACTAATTCAATATCCAATTGGTAATTCAAGACAAGATTATGAAATTTCTTCTATTGTAAACACTATTAACTCTTACTCATTTTTTGGTGCAACAAACTTGTATGATATTACTATTCCTCCTAGTGTGACCAGTATTGGAAAAAATGCGTTCATCACTACAACTAATTTGAAAACTGTATTTATGACAGAAGCTACTTCTACTCAACTAGGACTAGATGCTTGGTATAATTACGATATTAGTAGTGGTAGCGGTCCAAATGGAGAAGAAGCCGTCGCTACAGAGACTGTGTACGGATTAGAAAATTATTTTTTCTTCGGGGTGAATGTTAACATATATCACGAAGAACCACTTCTATAAATATGTAAATTGTTGACATGAATCAAAATCGTATATATATTTTACAAAATATAATATATATACTACTACGTAGTTGGATTGAATTGGACAAAATTATTCTCTCAGAGAAGGGTTTACACAAATAGATTGAGAAGGGAATATGTCACCCGACATACATATATCACCATCTTTCACTTCAATACAACTGCGAAATCCCCTATCTTCACCAATATAACAGTATCCTGATTTACCTGGACTTACTCGTTGTGTAGAACTTGTAGCGTCATCGGGTAGAGGTTCTGTCTTATATTCAGCATCTGCTAAGGCACTAGACAAAGTGGACGATAATTTATCCAGTGGTCTTGTCATTTGTTGATTGTTACCATGCTGTTTTCCCATTTGGCGAGGTTGATGTGGTAGTTGTTGTTGTGACTGAGTGTCAGGTTGAGAAATATCTAATTGTCCTTGAATAACATCAATTCCACTTTCTACAGTTCCAGCTGCGACATCAATACCAAGCTTAGCTCCTTCAGCGGTAAGTTGTGTAACATCTTTGGTTGACTCAGTCACTACATAACCTAAACTCCCAAGAACACTTTTCAAAAGTGGTGTAAAGAATTCCTTAACACGTTGAAAGAAATCACCTAAATAAGAAAACACATTGATTCCTAGAAATAAAAGTATTACTACGATAAGTCCAATTCTCTTATAATCTGTTTTTCCATTGACATTCGGCAATGATGAACTATCTTGAGAAGAACGTACATCAATTGTTACACCAGCGGGAATATTCTCACTCATACGTTCCATTATATATAAAAATGGCTATATAAAAATATGCGTTGTTTAATTTATTAAAAATATAAACGTGATTTATCTACATTTTTCTCTAGATAATTATATATTACATTTCCCATGTGAATACTTATCATATAAGTAGATACAGTGGCAATAATTACACCACTGGTGTAATATAGAATAGCAATAGAAAGAGGTCCCATTTTAACAAGTTATTATAATATAATACTATTATAATGGATTATATTATTCCTGCATTTTCAATGTTGGCACTAGACAGCCTTTATTTATCCAATATCGGCGGACCTTTATTCGCCAAAATGGTCAAGGGTATTCAGAAAGAGGATATGAAGATAAATATGTTTGGTGCAATAGGCTCCTACATATTTTTAATATTGGTTCTCTATAAATTTATCATTATAGAGAGAAAATCGTCGACAGATGCGTTTTTACTTGGTCTCTGTATTTATGGAATATTTGACTTTACCAATATTGCTATATTTAAGAATTACAAATTAATACCCTCGTTATTGGATACTATTTGGGGTGGCGTTTTATTTTACACGGTAACATGGTTTACCTATAAAGTACTAGGGATTAAGATTAAGAACGTATAATTGTATTCATATTGTTCAACGCTTCTAATTTTTCAAAGGTTTTCACTTTATTACTCTTCTCTACACCATTTAGTAGATAATCAATTTCTGGAGCCTGTTCATTCTTTTTTATTTCTTTGTAGATGAGATTTATCTTGTTCGTTATGTTATCTATAGTTGCTTTATTATCAATAATCTCAATCTGTGTATCGAACGTATCTATTAATAGAGAAATGGCAAAATAAAGCAAATATTTTCGCTTCTTTTTTGCACCACTTGTATACTTCATACAAAACAATTCAAAAATACTTTTCAATATTTTTTTGGATATACTCTGTGTATGTGTCGTATTCTTGGTATTTTCAGTAAATAACACATCCCATATCATCCAAATAGGCTCTTTTACGAATTTTTCAGCAACCCTTACAAAGCTTCGTCTCTCACATATACAAATGTCTTTGCGTTTTTTACACATGTTTTCAAATTCCAATATCCACTCCAACCAATAACACGCATCCAAAGCATTTCGCGAATCTTTAGAAACGTGATAGGCTAATTCATTTATGGCGATATATAGTTCCTTCGGATCATCTTTTTTAAAAATTTCCGCAGCATAATTCACATTAGGTGCTTTTAACTTGCTTGCCATAGTGGTCATATCAAATTCATCCGCTTTTTTTATTTTGATACTTTCAATGGAATGCCTTTTTTTCGAATTACATATTACTGTAATAATTTCGGCAAATATTTTCCTTACCTTGATATTATTACGCACATTCAATTCAAGTCCTGAATAGGTAGAAATAATCTCCTTGAATTGGTTAAATCGCATTTCCAAATAAATAGGCAATTTAGGATTTCCCAAGTGAATATGTTTGCCCACGAAATTCAAAATAATATCCCATAATTCAATTAAACATCCACAACAAATAAATTCTGCACTCCAATTCAAAGCCTTTTCTATATGTCCGGTTGATAGACTATTTAGCAATTCCTTTTTAGCATCCGTCCTTTTAAACTTGGAAAAAGTAATACCTTTGAATTGTCTTTCATCTCGTATGTCATTTATTTCAAAATCATTCATATAAATTTTCCTATAAAAAAAATAACATAATTATACATATATACGATGGAATTTTCATTTGAATTTAATAAAATAGAGAAAATGTATAATAAACTAGATAGATTTTTACGTAAAACACCTATTTGGCTTCATTTACTTATTTTGTTGGCTCTAATATTCATTTTAGTTGTTATTTACAACACGAATAAGCCAGTACGTGAAGGTTTTATTGAACAAAGAGAAAATTTTGTAGTTAAAAAAGATTTTAATTTGTTTGATGATTTTTATGTAAGCATATACGATGAGTTATTTTATCGTGAATTGTCTAATAAATATGAAGTTGGCAGTATTGAAAATATTGTAAAACCTACCAGCGAATCCAACATGTTGATACTTGGTAGTGGTACTGGTCATATTGCGAATGAATTTCATAAACAAGGTGTAAACGTGACCGGGTTAGATGAGTCTCAATCTATGGTAAAATATGCTAAAGAATCATATCCTGAACTCAAATTTATTCAGGGAACCCCCATGAAATCTATGGCATTTCAACCTGAACAATTCACACAAGTGGTTTGTTTAAATATGAATTTTTATTACTACAAGGACAAGTCAACTTTGTTACAAAATGTATATAACTGGCTAAAGCCAGGGGGGTTTTTTGTGGTTCAACTAGTTGATAAAAACAAGTTTGACCCTGTCGTTCCAGCAGGAAAACCATTTGTCATGGTAAACCCACAGAGTTTTGCTGAAAAAAGAATTACTACTTCTAATGTTATTTTTAATAATTTTGAATACAAATCTGACTTCCAAGTATTTCCTAATGATGTGGTTCAATTTACCGAAATATTTAAAGATACGACTACACCCGGCTCAAAGAAGAGAAGACAGAATGTTCATAATATGTGGATGCCTTCCAAACAAGCCGTCATTAATCAATGTAAAGAAGTCGGGTTTATAAATTACGCACAAGCAGATTTATTAATGGCACAAATGGAATATCAATACCTGTATGTGTTTCAAAAACCAGAATAGATAAAGAATTGTACCCTTTGTACCATTTGTACAAATCGTGTTGATAAAAATGTAAATAAACATTATTTACATTTTTAATTGAGGTATTGTATGAATCAAATATATATAACATTACCATAATGCTATTGAAATTATTCGGTCTTAGTAAATAATTGGACACATTCCCAAATCTTGGCAGATTCTTGAAGATTAAATGCCCCTCTCTTTTGTGCTAAATATACAAAAGATATAATCACATTTAATGCTTTATTCTCGTCAGTAATTTCAGCATCAAGCAATGAAGGTAACTTTTGTGATTCTACAACCTCTGCGGGCTTAGGCTCATTTGTCTTATTTTCAACATTATTCATAGAAATATCCATATGATATATGTTATTATAAATAACACTATTATTTAACGAATTATCTCACATATTTTCCTACACGGGCAAATGAATCAACAATAAAAATGATAAATATTCCTAAAAATGAATACAGAATCAATTCTTCCGTCACGCGACCAGTTTTCTCGTCTTGCTGTTCTTCTAATAAATAAATCACTTGATTAAGTTTGTTTAATAATTCATCTTTATTAGCACCATTGGGACGAACATCATCTGAACTTTGGTTATAATAAGGCACGTATTGTTGATAATATTGTTTAGCATATTCACTTGGCATTTGACTAAATCCTTCTTGTCCAGATTGTGTAGATGACGTATCATTTTGATAGCTAGAATTTGCTAAAGGTTCATCATAACTGGAGTTCGTAATCACGTG
>Ga0233412_10001781_pt1 | contig 10854 bp, 12 predicted proteins | sample Na_anoxic_4_MG_FD_180667 | JGI IMG/M metagenome (GOLD analysis project Ga0233412, IMG submission 180667) | Seawater microbial communities from Saanich Inlet, British Columbia, Canada - Na_anoxic_4_MG | ecosystem: Environmental > Aquatic > Marine > Inlet | place: Canada: British Columbia... | reverse complement strand
GAAAACATGCCGTCCAACCTGTGCTTTAACATGGAATGAAGTTTTACGTAAAATTTTAACAAACAATCCACAGAGTTTACTTCCCGACACCCCCGACACAATTGACAGTCCATGTGTTGTTCGCCATGCTGATTTAATAAATGGTTATTTATCAACAGTAGGTCTCGTCTGTACAGAATGGCCCGCAATTCAATCGCTCAATATAGGTGTATTATTTAGAAATGGCAATGACCAATGCCCGCCCATTCTCGTTAATTTTAACTATTATGTTTATTTTGGGGATACCAACAATCTCGCTATAGGTCCACATCAAATTGATAGTAAAATTTTTGATTGCATTTGTGGGAGTTGTGAATGGGTGTATCCAAATATAACTCTAACGAGTACATCAATTGTGTTCGTGATAGGTGCCGAACAGACGATCAGCTCAACCGACAACGCTATCAGAACAGCGGTAGGAATTAATAATGGAATATCTTGGGAGTATGAAACCACAACATATAATACAGGGGGATCGACCTATGGTACTTTGCAGGGTGACAACGACGATGGCATAACGGTTTCACAACTAACAGTGGATAATATTAAAAGCAACTTCATTACTATATCAAATATAAATTTAATACACGCCCAACTTGTGAAATTTTATTTAGGTGGTGAAGAATTAAAATACAGTATTAATATTGAAAACGGTGCGACAGATATAGTGTATAATATCACATCACCAATGAATCTCAATGAGCCGACAGCCCTAAACGAACTGCACTATTCTTATTATAAAAAAGACCCCACAACGATTTAAATAATATGATTATATTTAAATATTAATCTATAATCATACATTATGACGACTCAGGATTTAAATATAGATAATTACGACATATATGAGTTATTGAATCTATATCAGCTACCTTATTTTTTTACAGACAACGATTTTGATAAAGCAAGGCTTATAAAAAACACTATTTTAGAAAATAAAAGTGGTTTAGATTCCAAAATATTGTTTTTTTACAATAAAAGTTATATTTTATTAGATTGCATTAAAAAATATCGGGAAACACAGCAATTACAACGTGGAAAATATATAGCGAATGTGGTTGACGATACACAATTGATGGATAAAATAAAGGCTATTGATGATTTTGACACCTATGACAGCATGTCTCTTTTATCAAATATATTAAGTGAGCGGTCTGTTAATAAACTGATTGAGTCACGGGATAAATTAATTGCTCCAGAAATAAAAACACCTTATCCTTTAAATAAACCAGATAAGACAACCTTTACAAATACATTTGCGAACAAGGTTGTGAGTGGGTCGGTAAATTCCATTAGGCGGGTTGTACAATATAAAAACATACATTTAAACAGCTGTTTTAGAGAGAAATACTATAGCAGTAATCCATGTAATTTTACATATAATTTTCCATCTGAAATTAAAAACATTGTATCATTACGATTGGCATCTATTGAAATCCCCAATTCCTGGTATCTTTTCTCTCATAAAAAGAAAAACAATCGGATAAAAATAGAAATGAATGTGTGTGAGAAATGTTTTGTCTTTAATATTGTAGTCCCAGATGGCAATTATGATAGTGATGCCTTAGTCATGTATCTTAATAAAACTTATTTTCACGAATCAAAAACAAATACTAATCTTAAATTTATAAAAATTAGCATAAATGAATTAAACTTTAAAACACGCTTCGAACTTTTAAAGGATGCTCCGCCAAAAACAAAATTTACCATTCATTTTGTCGAAGATAACACAGATAATCTCATGGATACTCTCGGTTGGGCATTGGGATACAGATTGGGGAAATATTTAGATATTAATGAAATAGTTCAGAGCGAAGGTTTGTTTGACGCAGGTGGTGACAGATACATATTTTTTTGTTTAAACGATTACCAGTATAATAAAAATGAGTCTAATTTAGTTTATTTTGAAGACACGTCCATCGAAGAAGATGTTTTAGCAAAAATACCAATGGTAAATGGAAAACTCTGTTTAATTGTGAATGATAATGCTACTAATTCTTATACAAAAGTACGATCTTATAATGGACCGATTACATTGAAAAAGGTCCAAATAAGTGTTTTAGATAAATTTGGTGATATTATCAATCTTAATAATATGGATTTCAGTTTTACCATTGAACTTGAAATACTTTATGAAAGAAATAATATAGTTTAAAACGGAATTTGAATCTTAATCAAAATTTCTCCAATTATATCCTTGGTTTCTTCTGTAGTATTTGGGTTTTTTAATTTCATTAAATCAATATAATATTGTTTGTCATTACTATATTGATTTTTGTCAATTGCTATGAGGCGTCCTTTATGATCTCTGATTAGCATATATATATATATTTTGCTCTATAAATCTTTATATGCGTTAAAAATATTACTATAATTTTTTCATATAATGTATATGCTGGATTGGGACGATGTCAAGGACAAATTGTCTGATGTAATTTCTAATAAACGTTTTTTTATGATGATTTTTATAGCATTAATATTTATAATTGTGGCGATTTACGTGTATAATCGTTCAATTAAGCCCAGGATAGATGCCGATTATGTTGCGAATAAAGAATATTTAAAAAAAAGTGCAACTGAAACGAATAATACTGTGGATCTGATGTATTTTTACACTACATGGTGCCCACATTGTAAAAACTCCAAGCCAGAATGGGACAAATTCAAGGCTAAAACAGAAAATCAAAAAATAAATGGGTATACTGTGAATTTCCTTGAAATAGATTGTGAAAAAGACGAAAAAGAGGCGAATAAATATGACGTAGAAGGGTATCCGACTATTAAATTAATAAAAGATAACAGTGTGATAGAGTATGATGCCAAACCAGACGCAAAAACATTGACCCAATTTTTAGACCAATTTACAAAGTAAAGGAAACCAAGGTTTCCTTTTGATCCTTCCTTTAAGAAATAAAGACAAATCGTAGCTTTATTCTCTCAGTAAACTATATTTGAAGTATATTTGAAGAGTGATATAACAGGTGATCGGAGTTTAACATTGGATATATACCGATCAAAATCATAATCAAAAACATATTGCTGAGAGAATAAAGACCCGATTTGTCTTTTTTGATTAAAAGTTTTAGGAAATTTCCCCCTGAAGGAACTCCTCAGCATATTTTTCGCCTTCTTTTATTAAATCCCGTCTTGTAGATTGTTTATAAAGAAGATTCGTGTAGGTATGAGGACTTTTGGAAGACCCATCAATCAAACATGTGATGCAATTTTTTATAGTTTTTTGATCCACAGTATTTTCCATAAAATTATGCACCTTTTTTAAATATATAAATATAAAGTCCACCAAGGACGTCTCTGTATTTATTTTATAATTATTATTTATCCACTTATTTTTAATAGCGAAAGCTTCATCCTCGTCACATTTTGTTTCATCCAGACAAATATTTAATGGATAATTTACTAACATACCGCCATCTACATAGCAAGCATCATTATAACAAATAGGCGAAAACAAAAAGGGTATACAAGCGGATGCTTCAACAGCTTTTAACAGAGGCATGTCTGGATGTGTAATATGTGAGAGGGTTTCTGTAATAATTTCATTGGTCACGTTTAAATTACATGCAACCGTGTTTAATGAAACATGGGTTTTTTCGTAAAACCCCTTTAATGTTATTGTTTTAGAGAATCCCTTAGCTTCCAGGAGTGGTAAAAGTACTTCAGAAATAATTTCTGAATCAAATAAACCTTTTTTAATATTAAAATCAATAAGATTATCAGGGGAGATTTCTATTAATTTATTCCAGGGGCGATTAGTTATATAATTATCTAAAAATTCCCATTCATAACCCAATATTATCATTACCCCTATTATTGCACCAATTGATGTACCATATATAGCGACAGTATCTTTAACATTCCAAAATCCTTCTGCGCTTAATTTTTTAAGAATACCATAAGTAATTAAACCAGTATAGCCTCCACCGCTTAAGACAAGATATTTTATGGTCATTTGTTTAATAATATTTAACGTATTTTTTTAATAACTTTTTTAAAGGTATATTTTATGGATACAATATTTACATTAGATGATCCAGAAGATTTTAGAGATAAATTAAATTTAGACGAATTATACGAAAGAAAAAAGCAATATGATTTAAATACTCTAAATACTTATAATAAAATTCTGAATCGTGTTCATTCACGGATAAGAACAACCTCGCGGCAACATATTACAGAACAATTTTGTTTTTATGTTGTACCCGAGGTCATGATAGGAATCCCTAAATACAACCATGAAGCATGTACAGCCTATGTCATTGATAAATTAAGAGATAATGGGTTTATTGTGAAATACACACATCCTAATCTTCTGTTTATTTCATGGAAACATTGGATTCCCTCCTATGTAAGAACCGAAATAAAGAAGAAGACAGGTGTAGTAATAGACGGTTATGGTAACAAGGTTATTAAAAAAGACGAGGACCCTGATCTTGGTATTGCAAGTATATTAAACCCGGTCTCTAATAAAACGAAAGACCTTTTCAAAAACATTGAAACCTATAAACCAGGTGGGAAATTGATTTACAATGATGATTTAATCAAGAAAATTAATAGTAAACTTTCCTAAATACAGTCATATATTTCTACTACGAATTCAAATAATATTCTTTATAAAATGAATATTATTTCTAAATAATTTAGCGACTTCGACGACGACTGCCACCACTCCGACGACGACGACTGTTTCTCACCTTGCGGCAGAAACTGCGCTTTCTACCTGACGCATATTTGCAGTTAGATTTACTTCTGCAAACAGCCGGACCAGATCCACGGCATCTGGAACGTCTTACACTTGAACGAGCCCGGCGAGCTGCCGAACGTCTGCGAGCTGATTGATTACGAGTTCTGACCATTATACTATAACCCCAGAAAATATTTTAAAAATATGTATTAAATAACATTCCTAAATATATCCCAGTCCCCACATTATATACATCTTTTTTAGAATCAATAAGGGGGTCCAACTGGTACTGCTGCTGCTGGTGTGGCATACGCTGGATTGGTGGGTACTGCTGCTGCTTCTGGTGTGGCATACGCTGGAATGGAGGGTATTGCTACTGCTTCCACTACTGCTGGATTAAAGGGAGCTGTAGCAACTGTAGCACTCTTACTGGCCATATCCTCTACAGGCGGAGTAAAAGCATCATGTAATTTATCTTCCATTACCTTTATTGCACTAGAATTTGTATCCCGCAAGGTTTTTTCTATTATGCTTTTAAATATATCAATACCATCCATGAATTTTTCCTCACACGTAATGTATAATTTAATAATAAGTTTTCTGGCTTTCTCGATTAATTCATCTAACACCTTATTTGTTAATGTAGGACTAATAACGATGCTTTTTGTAACATCATTTTCTTTCTTAGCAGAGACAAAAACAGTATCTAAAATTTTCAATAGTTCATTTTGATTATCCTCAGTTATTTTTTCTAAAGATTTAATTAGATTGATGTAGTCAGAAAAAAGCTTTTGTTTTAAATTTCCAACATAGGTTTTATTAAATTTTATTGTACTATTTTCTTGACGATTACTGCAACCTAAACTGTTATGAAAATCCTTTAATTTAATATCGGAAAAATGTTTAATCCTTTTTTTTCCAGATGCATCGACGGGGATTTTCATATTACCACTAAACGTTTTATAGAGCATCTCCACATCTTGTTCATATTGTTTGCGCATATTCGCACTCATTTTGGAAAATTGATGGGAATGTTCATCATATTCATCCATATATAATTGTTCTAATTCGGGAAAACCAGGTTGTTCAGACAAAGTTTTTAATTGACCATTTTTTAAATTGACATTGCAAATATCGGGTTTAATACTGACGGATTTATCATCACTGTTATAATCATGATTATTAACTAAAGCCTGTATTTTTTTTTGACAGATTCCAGCGAAAATAGGAATAAAATTCCTTGTCTCTTTTTGGTACAAGTCGCTGTATTTCAACAATGGAATGCGTTGGTCCTTATCGTAAATTGGATTTAATGTTGTCACTATTGCGCCAAACAAATGATAAATTTTAATATAAAATTTCGCAATTCCTATACACATTTCGTGACGTTCCTGTTTATTTTCAATATTTGCCCCATCCATTCGGTCTTTGACAATAAATGCTAAATCCTTCTCATCCATTTTAGATTTACCATCTTCCGTTCGCTCCTTTAAATATGTTATTTCGCGATTATTCAAGTTATACTTTAATGCTTTTGTTGTTAAAATAATTAACCTATCACAATATTCCAAATCCGCAGTTTTTGTTAAATCCTTGAAACTGGATCTTAGTATCAAATTTTGTGCAACGTCCTCTATTTTATCAATAAAATTTGAATCATCATCACCTTCCTTATTTAAGGACGGAACTTCTTCAGAACCTGTCTCTGGTTTAGACTTATTTTGGCCCATTTAATAAATATATATATTTAATAAAAATGAATTAAATATAAAATTGAATTAAATAAACTTATATTCATCCAGAAATAATGAATAGTAAAAAAACACAAAAGAAAAAATTAAATCATATAAATAAGAAAAAATTGTGGAATTTATTTGATAACGAAATTCGCAGTGCAGAAAATGAACCCTTAAAATGTGTTTATGAGAAACCCAACGGTGCTGAATCTATTCATTTTTGTCAAACTTGTTCCTCTTCTCTGGCCATATCAGAAGACCAATATTTAACTTGTACAAATCCTTCATGTGGAATTATTAATAAGGATATTTTAGAAAGAGGACCCGAGTGGCGATGGTATGGTTCGTCCGATTCACAAAGCTCAGACCCCACACGATGTGGGTTGCCGATAAATCCCTTATTGAAAGAATCATCCTATGGATGTAAAATTATCTGTTCTACACGAGCGACGTATGAAATGCGGAAAATTCGTCGCTACACAGAATGGCAGTCAATGCCTTATAAGGAAAAGTCACAATATGACGAATTTCAAAGAATTACTATTTTAGCAAGACAAGGAGGCATACCCAAGATGATAATTGACGATGCTGTACGTTATCATAAAAAAATATCGGAAGCAAAGACATTTCGGGGACTTAACCGCGATGGCATTATTTCAGCATCTATTTATATTTCATGTCGTATAAATAAATACCCAAGAACTGCCAAGGAAATAGCCACTATATTTCATTTAGATAATACAAGCGCTACCAAAGGTTGTAAAAATGCAATGTCTATTATAAATAGTTTAGAATCCGAATGTTTAAATAATGAAAAAACAGAATTGTGTAAAACAACACCAATTTCCTTTATTGGTAGGTATTGTAGTAAATTAAACATAAATTCGGAACTGACAAAGCTGTGTTGTTTTATTGCCCATCAAATAGAGCGTAATAATTTAATTCCTGAAAATACACCTCCTTCTATTGCTGCTGGCATAATTTATTTTGTAGCCCAGATTTGTAATCTGAATATTAGTAAAAAAAATGTAAATGTAATTAGTGAAATTAGCGAAGTCACTATTAATAAGTGTTATAAAAAATTAGATTTATTAAAATTTCAACTAATCCCCAAAGTTATTCATGATAAATATTCGCGATAATTAACATTTCCAATTTTCCCCACAACTAATACATGTGACATAGGTCGTCATTGCCTCATCAGCACTCCGTGTTTGTGCTTGAAAATGAATACACTTATTAGACCCACATTTATAACATGTGAAATCTTCTGTTGAAGCAGTTAGCACCGGGTTATATTTATTTTCATCTCGTTCCTTTTTCTTTTTAATTGCGTCAGACCATTTTTCTGGCAGCATAGTTTGGTGTGTTAAAAGAATATACTCTGATATTTTGATATCTCGCGATATTAATCGCCCTTTAAATAATGGATTTTTTAAATTGGACTGGATACTAAATAAACGATCCAAATATAATTGCACGAAAAACTTATTAGTCCATTTTTTAACCAAATCTAATTCTGCTGCCTTTTTAATTGTGTAATTGTAAATACTAATTTCTAAATTAGAACTAATGTGGGTGTCATTAACTAAATTTTCTAACTTTTTTACAATTTCGGCCCTGAATTTAACGGGTTCATTAATTATACGCATTATTTATATATAAATAATGTATTTAGATTGATTTCAATTTTAAAGGAAACCAAGGTTTCCTTTTGAACCTTCCTTTGGATTTTAGAAAAATCTATGGAGGTCAGAGTGGGAACGTAGTCCCTTTATTCTTCATCCGAATAGATATAATCTTCTTCAGACAACTCGGAATCGCTCAACTCGTCATGATTATGAGAGGACCCAGTCTCATATTCAATTTCTTCGTCATCCTCAATTACAAATCCATCTTTTAAATACCCATTTTCTGTTTTAGCCTCCTCTGGTATTCCTGCTAATTCATCGACTTCATTTGCATCTTCGTCAGCAGTTGCCGACAAATCCTCAAAACCACCAAATAAAGCCTCATATAAAACGTTCCATTCAGAAACAGTCATGGACAACGCGTCTTCGTCTCCCTTATTCGCTCTCCGAACTAAAATACAGTTGCCAAAATATAATTCTGTGTCAATCGGTGGGGGAAAATCATATTTATTTTCCTGATTTGCCTTACCAAAATCTCTTGAATACAAGTCCACCACAAATTTTTCACCCGCAACCGTTCGCACCCACGTAGTTCTCTTTTTAAAGTTTTCTGGTTTGCGAAAATTACATTTTTTATATAAATCACTATTCCTAAATTTATTAACAACAACCTCACTCAACTCCCCTGTCCTCTCAACAATTACTAATCGGGTTCCTGGCATCTAAATAATTTGGTAATAATAGGTTTAAATAGTTTCCCTGATATATATTTAATATCTATGAAAATATATAATACAAATCTAAATGAATTTAATCGCTTCAGTGGTCTTGACGAGTTTTTAATAAAAAAAGATACGGCGGTTAAAATTTATTCTGACAGCGGAATTTTCAAATTTCACAAAAATAATTTTGTGAAATTATATCCAATAGATAAGGAGGTGGAAACGGTTATTGTAGATGATGTTAAATATTTATTAGATTCCAGTTATTTTAAATTGGGAACACAACAATTTCAAATTCCGACAAACCATTTTATTGAGCGAACCAATGTCTATATTTACAGATTGAGAAAAAATGCCTTTGTTGATTTAGTTTTAATTAAATCACAGAACACTAATGAATTCGTGGATATTTATTTTTCAACTAAAGAAAAGTTTTATGGTGTTAAGGAGGATATAGATACGTTTTTATCTATGCTAAACTAATATTGGGGGTATATAATGTCTGGAATTAGTTCAACTATTATGTGGGGGCTTATTTCATTAATATTAATAATGTTAATTCATCATATATTTTATTATCTAAGAAACACGCTCACCACACCCAAAATCAGAGATCTAATTGATGAGCCCCACAATACTTATTTAGAAATACAGGAAACAATAAATAAGTCGTCGAACGAAGACAAACATATGAAAAATGAGCTCACCGATTTTTTAAGCGAATTAAGTAAAAAAAAGGAGATTCAACCGACAAGCCAATCCGCAGAACAATACGCATCTTACTAAACGTAGTTAAAGAATATTTAATAGTATTACCATGGAAGATATATTAAACCGATTTCCTTTATCCGAACTTTCTTATGAAAATATATTACATAAGAAAGTTCATGCCGATTTATATATGGTTATCCCCAAAGGAGTAAAAGCCTTTGCATGGATAACCTATGAGAATGATAAAAACGTTTGTTATATTTTACATCTTAATAAACGCCGAAAAATTTGTAAAGCACAGAAAATTTGTGCCTGTTTTTCCAATGATTTAGCATATGGTACTGTATTTTATGGAACTTTTTTTGAGGTTAACGAACAACCTTATTTTACATGCGAAAATATTTTTCATTACAAGGGACGACGCATTGATTATTATACATACAATAATAAATTGACTATTCTTGGCAAAATATTTAGTAAACATTTGAAGCAAATTGCATACACCACTGATTTTGTTTATTTTGGATGCCCCTTGCTGTATACTTCCTTTGAACAACTCTCAAAGCACTGGAATAATATACCCTATCCCATCTATTGTATAGAACTTATACGAAAAAATAAAAATACAATGCTTGGCAAATATTTTATTAAACCCGAGGAAATACAGCAGGAAGCAATTTTTAATGTTAAAGCCCTAATTACTGCTGATACATATGAATTATATAGCCAGAAAGGGTTAATTGGGTTAGCCGCGATTCCTGATTTTAACACAAGTGTTTTTATGAATCAAATATTTAGAAACATTAAGGAAAATACCAATCTGGATTTATTAGAAGAAAGCGATGATGAAGAAGAGTTTGAAAATATATTAGTGGAGAAATTCGTACATTTAGAGAAAGAAATTAGACTTAAATGCGTTTATATGCAACGATTCAAAAAGTGGAAACCCACGGAAATTGTCTCCAATAATGAACCCATCTCCTAATATTATAATAATAATAATATATATATGACATATGCAAATACAACAGGTGCTCATACACCATTCACATCGAATACAAAAGGAGGGGTCACTGGATGTCAAGGAACAAAAGATTTAAATGGTGGTAAAAAACAGCGAGGAGGATATGGTTATGGAATGTCAAATAATACTCAACCACTTGGTCAAGGTGGTCCCAGCGGCACATACGCCCCTATTTCAGCCTATCAAAATAACGCGGTTAATAATCCGTTAAATTTAAACGCAAGTGAAGCAAAGGCATATCCTACTGTAACACAAGCGGGTGGTAATATACACACTGTTGCCGCCCCCA
>Ga0233412_10001778_pt1 | contig 10875 bp, 18 predicted proteins | sample Na_anoxic_4_MG_FD_180667 | JGI IMG/M metagenome (GOLD analysis project Ga0233412, IMG submission 180667) | Seawater microbial communities from Saanich Inlet, British Columbia, Canada - Na_anoxic_4_MG | ecosystem: Environmental > Aquatic > Marine > Inlet | place: Canada: British Columbia... | reverse complement strand
GTTAGCGGCACCTACCGATGAAAAAGCGAATTTCATACACAATTCCCACCGTACGACTCATATGGGGTAGAGCATCCTGCCAGGTGCCGGCCGATTCCCCAGGCAGCATCGAGGCGAGTTGCCAGCTGGAGCAGACTCGCAGGAAATCTGGATGAGCATGACCCTAGATCCCGCAAAATATCCCAAGACAGTGAAGGCTCTATCTGAGGTTTTGGGGGTGTCGCAATCTACGATCTACAAGTGGAAACAGGCAGGACTTGAAGAGGTCAGAGGGAGCGATGGCCGGTTTGATCCAGGCGATGTGAGGGTCTGGGTCAAGGCCAAGAAGAAGGAAAGGATGTCGAAGCGGAGACCTCCGATGGAGATCAAGGAGGACAATCAGCAGAGAATCAGGAGTGAAAAAACAGAACTCGCCAGGGAGTCTCAGGGGCTAGGATCCACCAAGGAATCAGAGGATCAGGATCTCGAGGAGGAGAAGGATTGGTCCAACGAGTATCGCAAGGCCAGGGCACAGCGGGAGACTCTAACGGTGAGCAAGCTCAAGAAAGAGCTGATTAGTCGGCAGGTTGTCGAGGATATGTTTGCAGACCGAGCCAGGGAGGTGAAGCAGAGCATCTTGAGTTTAGGGAGAAGACTTGCTCCCAGGCTCCTGGGCATGAATGCCAGAGAGATCGAAAACGAGATCGGGAAGGAAACTAGGAGAATATGCCTCGACTACAGCAGGGAGATACCAAAGACCTGATCAGGGTTGGAGATATCGTCATCCTGAGGTGGCAAGATATCATCGGTCATGATTCAGCCTGGATCTCGAGAGAAGAAGTCAAGGAGATGAAACCACTGGAGATGACTTCAGTGGGGAGGGTGGTGAGCAAAACTAGACATCACATCACGATAGCTGGAACCTGGTCAACAGATGACCCAGATACCTGGGGAAACTGCAATTGCATTCCAACTGGAGTGGTTCTGGAGATCAGGAAAGTTGAGAGTTGCCAAAAGAGAAGGAAAAAGAAATGAATGAGAAATATCCCATCATCTGGGAAGTCGAGTACAGGATCAAAAGGTTGGAGGGTCGGATTGTTGAGATATCATTCCTCCACAAGTCAGAAGGATGGAAAACTGTCCACCCATCGCATCCAGCAGTTGCAGATCTGATGGAGGCACTTGAAGAAGAAAAAGAGCGAGCTGCAACAACTGGAGGAGATGTTCCGGAGAGTGGTCCAGCTGCTGTGGATCCTCCTGGGAGTTGAGCTGGTGATCTTCATCGGGTTGGCATTGATTCAATGAAAAAACAACCATGCAGGATGTTCCTGCACCACTTGATGGGTGCGGCGTAATTTGAGTGGGTTTGGTTGAGGGTGGGACTTCACCCAACCTCTCCCCCCTGGCAATGAGGGTTCCCCAGTGAGCTGATCATTCAGGGGGGGAGAGGATCTTTGAGGAAAGGAGAGGGATCGATGTTCCAACCAGACTACACCTACAGATGCATTCTGATCAGGGTGATCGATGGGGATACCGTTGTCCTGCGAGTGGATCTGGGATTCAAGATCCAGATTGATCTGACTGTCAGGCTTGCAGACTTCAACGCACCAGAGCCAAGGGGGGAGACAAGAACTGAAGGATTGAGATACAAAGCAAAGGCAGAAGCCTGGTTCAATATGCATCCTGGACCATTCTTCATCACCACTCAGAAGAGTGGAAAGTACGGGAGATGGCTGGGTCGGATTTTCGTGAACTTACCGGAGGACGATGATGGAAGAACTGCTCAGGGTTATCTGACAGACCATCTCAGAATAGATTGGAAGTATCCTCATGGAGTTGAATAAAGTGATCATTGCTGGAAACTTGACCAGGGATCCAGAGCTGAAGAACATCAGCTCAGGTGTTGCGGTTTGCGGTTTCGGACTGGCCACAAATAGGAGATTCACCCGGAAGGGTGAGGATGAGTCTCAGGAGGAAACCTGTTTCACAGATATCACGGTCTGGGGTCGACAGGGCGAGGTATGCAATGAGTACCTCTCCAAAGGTCGAGGAGTGGTTGTGGAGGGTCGATTGAAGTTCGACAAGTGGCAAGACAAAGAAGGGAATCCCAGGTCGAAGTTGAGCATTGTTGCGGATCGGGTTCATTTCATGTCAAAGGGCGACCAGGGCGATACACCAGCTGGCGGAAGATCTGCGGAATCCAGTCCAGTGAGCGAGGACCAGGTTCCATTCTAACAGGAGGCAAGATGGAGAAACTGGAGGAAGAACATGGGGGAGCCTCGAGCTAGACAAGTCTGGCAGCTGTGGCCAAAAACAAGCAGAAGGATTCAAAGAGGTGCAGAGAGTGTGCAGGTTGAGTGGTCTCATGAGGAAGGTGCCTGGACTGTCCAATTCTCGAACTTGTGCCTGGTGTTGCACTCAGATGGACAACTCGAGACCCCCTCCAAAAGTGCGAACGATTTATATCAAGAGGATCCATCTCTGATCCATAGAGATTGCGAGGGGCAAGTTGGGAAAGGGTAAACTCCAGAGATTGGTAAACAGCATCCTGGATCGATTGATTGAACTTCTCTGCATCTCAGCAGCTTGTGGTCTGGGTTGGCTGTTGATCACCTGGTTGATCGCCGGATTTGACCAAACAGTGACGATGGAATAAACTGGCACCGGTTCCGGGGGATTTGGTCCACAAATTCTCCTCTGTCAGGGCCAGACTCTCGGAACCCATAGAAAAAGAATTGGAGCGAGAATGAGCGAGAGTATCCCTCTTCCGAGCCATCTTGCAGATGGTATAGCGGCAAGGATCGTCGAGGTGGACAGGCAGTCCCAGGCTCTCAATGCCTATGTGCAGGGGATAGCAGATACCCTGGAAGTTCCAGCGGGTTGGCAGTTTGACAGAGAAGCCATGGTCTTCCAGACCCCCCAGAAGGGTGATGAATAGCACAGACGGATGCGAGGGTTCAAAGAAATGCTCATCATGTGGAGAGATCAAAGATGTTGAGCAGTACCGTAGGAAAGGCCCAAACCGGAGAGAAACGAGATGCAGATCCTGCATCTCAGTTGTCTATGCAGATTACTACGAGAGCAACAGAGCGGAGATCCTGGACAGGCAGAGGAAGCGATATGCCAAGCATGGGAGGAAGAGACAATCTCAGGATTCCACCAGGAGGAAGAGACTTGCAACCATCTCAGGTCGATCTGTGGAGTTGTTGCGAAGTGCCAAGAGGAGAGCGAGAGAGAAGGAGATCCCATTCACCCTCACCAAGCGATGGGTGATGGACAGGCTCAGATCTGGAGTCTGTCAAGAAACCGGGATGGCATTTGATCTGGTCATGTCTGGAGGCAGGAACAAACTGGCTCCATCGATTGATCGGCATGACCTCTCACAAGGGTACACCCCCTACAATTGCAGGGTGGTGATCTGGGCATGGAATTGTGCGAGGGGGCAATATGGAACCCGGTTCCTCCTCGAAATGGTCGATGCATTTCAGGGAAGAACCGGGTTGCCTGAGGAGGGGTCTGCTACTTCTTTGGAGGACGACCAGGAGCCTTCCTCTTCTTCTGATACTTCTTGACCTGGTTCCTGGTGATCAACCACCTCCCCCCGATCTTGGTTCCAAAGGTTCCATTCTTACACAGCTGGGTGACCCTTCTGTCGGTCAGGCTGAGGAGTGCTGCTGCTTCCGGTGTTGAAATGAATTCCACTGTTGCTCCAATCGTTTGCATTGTAGGATTTGATCTCCTTCCATTTGAGCAGGGGGGGAGGGGTCTCCAGTTCCCCTCCCCCCACCTTTAATTATCACCAGCAAACATATTCGAGAGTTGGAAGGATTCCGTGCATCTCCTCATCTCCTCCTGGTGTTTCTTGCCAAGTGTGCAGGGCACCAGGTCCATTCCCCTCATCGTCTCTCATGGGGACAACATCAACGAGTTCTCCAGTGGGAGTCTTGATCGTGATGGTCAGCGGGTCTCCACCTGATTCATGCTTGTATCCGATGCTCTCGATCACAGATCCAGGTGGGATGGCGTGTTGAGCCATCTCGGACCAGTATTCCATTCGTGCAGCTCTATGTGCCGGAGTCCCTCCAGCGATGTCATATTGATTGCCGGTGATCGGTCCAGTTGCCATGTCTATACCTCTCTTTCTGTTTAGATGTCCGTGTCTAGATCACGGTTATGGCTGTTGTCGATGTTGTCCGATTCATACGGGAAATCTTGTTCGATGTCACTCGCATGTCGATCTCCAATCAAAGAAACAAAAACGAGGAGAGGACACACAGTGTGCCCCCTCCTCCTATCTTACTTAGCAGCGACACAACCCCTGCTCGTTGGCAGCAAGGGCTCGGATGTCCGCATCGGAGAATCCTTCATCTCCACCATTGGCATAGAATTGGTCACCGCACGCCCCGCAGTAGACCTCCACCTGTGTGGCTCTCTCCTCACCTCCAACGGTCGTTCCTGTCCTTAAGATTGTGACTTCTCTCTTGACCTGGATTTTCCGGGTAATTACTACTTCGTGTCCTCCACCGTAGGGAATCGCTTCCGTCGATTGGCCTTCCGCCAGATCTTTCCAGATCTCCGGCTCGATCACCACACCTCGATTCTTCTTCAACCAATCAGTGTGGTCTCGCATCTGCAAGGGACAGAAGAGGTGGGACTCAGATGCCCCACAATGTCCCGCTATAGGTCTCAACAGGAACCAGTAAAAGATCGTCATGATGTACCTCTCTCTCTGTTTAGATGTCCGTGTCTAGATCACGGTGATGGCTATTGTCGATGTTGTCCGATTCATACGGGAAATCTTGTTCGATGTCAGCGGTCAGTTGTGCAGCACTGTCCTTGGGAGAATTGTTCTTCTTCCCTTTCTTCTTGCGTTTCTTTGCCTTTGACCAATCTGATCTGCTCATTGCACTTTCCTCCCTTTCTTGAGTTGTCTTTCTGTCCAGTCAGCACTCATCTCCTCCTGAATCTCAGCCTCCTCCTGAGACTCAGGGATCCAGTCAAGGTCCAGGTCGTCATCCTCCCCATACCAGAGGAAGAGGATGAGATCTTTGAGGAATCCAAACAGGCCCATCACTTCCTCTTTGCTTTCGGGAATTCTGCACCATTGCAGAGTGCTATAATCCAGTTCTTTGTTCTCTCAATTGACTCTGATTGCCATTCATGGATATGGGTGATCTCATCCAGTTCAGGGTCTGCTCTGTTCTTGGATTCTTGCCTGACAGACTCCACCAGGTGAGCAACAAGCACCTTCATCACTTCATCAGCATTGGCATTCCTGAGCATCTCCCGGTGGTCCCTGTGGGGGTCCGGTGCGGTGATGCGGTCAGTGTCAGAGTCGAGCCATGCATATCCATAATCGAGGAAGCCATCCACCTTGGACCAATCCAAGGAGAGGACTTCCGGTGGGGGACAACTAAGAGGAGGGAAATCTTCTCCCCTCTCTCCCCAACTTCCGGGGAATTTGTACCCACTTGGATTGGCTCTTCTGAGGACTTTAGCCAAGGAAAAGGAGTCATAGAAATTCGCTCCAGTCTCTTGGAATGAATCTCCACAGATCTTGCTGTTGTTCATGCCTGTTCTCCTTCTCCATAGATCTTGGCTTCCAGTTCTTCTCTGGTTCCAGTCAAGTAGTGGACATCTCCAGCAGGAAAATCGTCTCCAAAGATATCTTTGAAGGTGTCTTCAAGGTCTCCCAACTGCTCCGGAGAGAATCGCCATTCATTGAGAACGAACATGGGGCATGAGTCGCTGGTTTTCAGGTTGGTCATCCAAGGCTTGCCGGACATCAAACAGTTCTCATTGAAGACCCATACAAGATGAGTGTCGGTTGTCTCAGGTGTATCACCCCAACCAGCGATGTCATTCTCGACCTTCTCCTCTTCACTCATCTCAGAGATCACCTCATGCTGGGTGTACTCATCCATTTCCTGATCCTCTTCTGTTTGCTTTTCGATTCTGTCCTTCATGTTTCCTCCAGTTCTGTCAGACCCCATGTCCAACACCAATAAAGATACCGCAACCGGAACCATTAGTCTACCTATTCACCGGGTTTCTGCACCCCTGTTTGCTGTGTGAATTCGGGCACTATTCGGGTATTCTGCGGGTACGCCAAAAAAAGGGGAACTCTGGAAGGGTCACAGCAAGCATCACAGTCCAATGGACAGAGCGAGAACGAATTGCCTGGGCACCACCAGAAGATCTCACAGTCTCAGAGTGGAGCGACAAGCATCGCCTATTGTCGAATCTGACATCAGCAGAGAGTGGGAAATGGACCACGGATAGAACTCCATACCTGGCAGGGATCATGAATTCGTTTTCAGATCCTATGGTGGAACAGATCACGATTTGCAGCTCTACCCAGGTGGGCAAAACAGAAACCATCCTCAACTGTCTTGGGTACGCAATCGATCAAGACCCTGGACCAATCCTGATGGTCATGCCAAGAGAAGAAGATACAGTCTCGATGTCCACTCGCAGAGTGAGACCGATGCTCGAGTCTTCACCCAGGTTGGCAAGACATTTGAGCGAGCGGAAAACAGACAACAAGAAAAAGGAAATCAGGTTCGCAGGTTCGATGCTCTACTTTGCCGGTGCCAGCTCTCCAGCGGATCTAGCGTCGAGACCCATCCGGTATTTGTTCTGCGATGAGGTCGATAAGTATCCAGCATTTTCAGGGAGAGAAGCTGACCCCATCACCCTGGCAGTGGAGAGAACTCGAACATTCCACAACCGGAAAATCATTTTGTGCAGCACTCCAACAGATCGAGAAGGATATATCTGGAGCGAGTACCAGAAGTCGGATCGAAGTCTCTACCATGTCCCTTGCCCAAAGTGTCTCCAGTTTCAGGTCATGGAGTTCAGGTCGATCAAGTGGCCAGAGGATGAGCGGGATCCTGTGAGGATCAAAGATCACAGGCTTGCACATTATGAATGCATCCACTGCGAGGCTGAGATTACCGACCAGGACAAACCAAGAATGCTCAAGCAAGGGGTGTGGGTTCCAGAAGGTTTGCAGGTTGAAGCGGATGGAACTGTCCAGGGTGTGAAATCGACAACCCATCGAGGGTTCAGGCTCAATGCTCTGTACTCTCCCTGGCTGACCTTCTCAGAGGTTGCAGCCAAGTTCCTTGCAGCCAAGGATAATGTTCCAGCTCTCCTCGGGTTTGTGAATGGTTGGCTTGGTCACATCTGGGAGGATGTCGCTGAGAAGATCAGTCCAGAGGCGATTGCTGCCAGAGCTGCATCCTATGATCGAGGAACAGTTCCCAAGGGGGCAGTGGTTCTCACAGCTGGAGTGGATGTCCAGCAGGATGTCTTCTACTACTCCATCAGAGCCTGGGGGATCGGGGAGCGGAGCTGGTTGGTCGAGGCTGGAAGGATTGAATCCTGGGAGGGTCTCGTGCGGCACCTCTTCCAGAACACCTTCCCAGGAGAAGATGGGACCAAGCACAGGATCAGACTGACCTGCATTGACTCTGGATACAGGACAGATGAGGTCTACACCACTTGCAGGGAGTGGATGGAACTCGCAAGACCGATCAAGGGTCAAGCAACCATCAGCGGGGTTCCAATACGAGCAGTCAAGATTGACAGGGACTTCTCAGGGACTCCGTTTAAGGGGTCGATCAGGCTCTGGCATGTCGATACATCCCACTTCAAGGATAAGCTGGTCAGGCTCCAGAATACCTCTGATGAGCAACCAGGAGCCTGGAGGATTCACAGGGATCCTCATGAAGAGTATCTGAGGCAGGTAACCTCAGAGCATAAGGTGCTGAAGAGGGACAGGAAGACGGGCCTGAGCAAGTCTGCATGGGTTCCCAAGCCAGGTGGAGGCCCAAACCACTGGTTGGATTGCGAGGTCTACGCCATGGCAGCAGCAGACATGATTGCGGTCTACACACTAAAGGAGGAGATCCAGGAGCCTTCTCCAGTTCACGATCCAACATCTCCAGTGATATCAGACAGGCAGCATCGGTCCAGGGCACAAGGGGGAAGCTGGGTGACAGGGGAATCGAGATCAAACAAGAGGGAAGGGGGGTGGTTGAAATGAGCTGGATCAGTGGAAGTAATGCTCGAGGAGATGACTACAGACCCACAGTGCATTTCTTGCCGGTCAGATGTCCAGAATGCCACTCTGGGAACCAGCGAGCCTACGGGAAAAAGGGGAGGCTGAGATATCACCAGTGCAGGGACTGTGAACTGAAGTTCAGATCCATCGAGGCTGAAAGTCCAAACTGATGACCTTTGCCTGTAAAACCTCCAGGGAAGAGAGTCATCTCTGTACATGGCAACAGCAATTGAGACCAGAATCCAACAACTGGACGATGCTATCGACTCCATCATCACAGGTGGAGCGGTTCGAGAATATGAGATCAATGGCAGATCTGTTGCCAGGTACAAACTCTCTGAGCTGATCGAACTGCGAAAAGATCTCCTGAAGCAGAAGGCAGCTGGTGGTGGTGGTTCCAGGAACTATGTGGATTTCGATTCCCCAGGAGCTGGAGTCTCTACTGATATGAGTTCTGGACTATGAATCTCTCATCTACCATCTCCAACCTGGTCGACAACACCATCGGGGTCTTCTCACCACTGAGAGCATTGAGGAGAAGACTTGCAAGGGATGCGGTCAGCTCTTCAGACCGATTCTCCTCATACAAGGGAGCATCGAGCAATCGACCCAGAAGCAATTGGAGCGTCTCACCAGGCAGTGCAGATGCAGATCTGCTCCCAGAGTTAGACACCCTGAGAGAACGATCCAGAGACCTGATCCGGAATGATCCTCATGCTGCGAGCATCTCCCAGTCCTTTGTTGATAATGTCATCGGGAATGGGATCAAGCCTCAGAGCCTAGCCAATGCTGAAGGTCTAGGGCTTACGAGAGATCAAGCAGAAGAGGTCAGATCAGCCTGTGAGAAGGTTTGGTCCAAGTGGGTAGCCTTTGCCGATGCTACTGACCAGGAAGACTTCTATGGGATTCAGGCTCTGATCCAAAAACAGATGCTCACCAATGGTGAAGTATTCATCATTCCAACGATGGTGCAGGATCCTGGGAGACCTTACGGGTTGGCGTTGGAAGTGATCGAAGCTGATCGATGTGAGAGCAAGAACAACATCGATCATCCAAACGGAAGAACCAACCTCAGGAGTGGTATCGAGCTGGGGAAGCGTGGACAACCCATCGCATATTGGATCAGGGTCAGTCACCCAGGCGATGGAATCTACGAGAGAAGCAGCAAGAGAAAGTGGAGGAGATATTCATCCAAGGCTCCAAATGGGAGACCGAATATCATCCATCTGATGAACAGAAGGAGACCTGGACAAACTCGGGGAGAACCGATGCTCAGTCCAGCACTGGCAACCTTCCGGGATCTGTCCAGCTTTCTTGAAGCCAGTCTGATAAAAGAGCGAGTGAGCTGTTGTTTCAGTATGTTTATTCAGAAGGACGATCCGTACTCAGCGGCACTCCAGAGAGCGGATGCCACTCGATCTGGCCAGCGGATCAATGAGATTGAACCGGGGATGGTTGAGTACCTCTCCCCTGGTGAGACTGTCCAATTCGGAAATCCAACCAATGTGGGGAACACATTTGATCCATTTGTCGAGCGGCACCTGAGAGCCATCGGTGCTTCTCTGGGTCTCCCCCTCGAGTTGGTTACAAATGATTTTTCCAAAACCAACTACTCCAGTGCCAGGGCAGCTCTTCTGGAATCCAGAAGGATGTTCAAACGGCATCAGCAGTACCTCTGCTCGAGATTTTGCCAACCAATCTATGAAATGCTCATCGAGGAAGCATGGCTAAAGGGTGAGATTCCGTTTGTGGATTTCGATCAATCCAGGATGGAGTTGACCAAGACCAGATGGATTCCTCCAGGGTGGGCATGGGTGGACCCCTTGAAAGAGGCCCAGGCAAGCGAGGCTGCCATCAATTTGGGAGTTTCAACGCTGGCAGAGGAGGCAGCTAGTCAGGGAAGGGATTGGTCTGACCTGCTGGAACAGAGAGCCATCGAGAAGAGGAAGATTCAGGAAATGGAAGCGGAATTCGGCATCCCAACAGTTGAGGAGACTCCATGAAGCAAGAAGAGATTACCATCCCCACTGAAGCACTGCGGTTGAGCGATGGTGGGGATATGTTCCGGTTTGAAATGGCAGAGCCAGAAGGAGACAAGCCAAGATTCCGGATGGTAGCCAACTCAGGAGGGGTGATTGAGAAACACGCATTCTGGCAGAATTTCGCAATCGATATGGATGGAATCCGCATAGGTCGGCAACGAAAACCTGCACTAAGAGACCACGATCCAGGCAGGGTGGTTGGATTCACAGACAAGATTGAGAAGACCTCAGAGGGATTAGTTGCAGAAGGGTTCTTCACTGAGACCACAGATGACGGCAGAGAAGTCCTGGCCATGGCTCGTGAAGGATTCCCCTGGCAAGCCTCGATCTACATCCCACCAGATAGCATCGAAAAAGTGCCAGAAGGCAAAACAGCAGAAGTAAACGGAAACACCCTGGAAGGTCCAGGGCATATATTCCGGAAATCCTGGCTCAGAGAAGTGACATTCACAGCTCTTGGGGCAGATGAGAACACCCATGCGGTTTCTCTTTCAAATGAGACATCAACTGTGGAGGCTTCGGTTTACACAGTTTCAACCATCAAGGAGGACCAGATGTCCGACAATCTCGAGCCAGTAGATCTCGAACCAGAGATCACGGAAGAAGCAATCCCAACAAAGAGCGATGTAGAGCTTGCTGTTGAGAAGGAGCGGGGAAGGATCAGCCAGATCCTGAGTGCCAAATGTACCGGGCAAGATGAACTGGCAAAGAACCTCATCGAGAGTGGAGTCAGTTTGGAAGAGGCACAGGGAGCATTGCTTTCTGATGTCAAGTACAGGATGGAAG
>Ga0233412_10001776_pt1 | contig 10884 bp, 12 predicted proteins | sample Na_anoxic_4_MG_FD_180667 | JGI IMG/M metagenome (GOLD analysis project Ga0233412, IMG submission 180667) | Seawater microbial communities from Saanich Inlet, British Columbia, Canada - Na_anoxic_4_MG | ecosystem: Environmental > Aquatic > Marine > Inlet | place: Canada: British Columbia... | reverse complement strand
AAGATCTTGAAACCAAAAATTCTTCATGTAATAAAGTTTTTATTGATAAAGAACTTATTAACTTTCACTTTAATGAATATAAACAAATTTTATATCAATTGTTCAACTTTTATAAAGAAAATTATCAAAAGGATAATTTTAAACACCTTTTTGATACTCTTTATAATAAACTTTCCAGAAGAAGGGATAAATTAGTTGTTAAAAAAGTTTACCTTGTTTTTATTTATCGAAAGGAAATTGCTTCAAATCAAATCGAAAATGACCAAATGTTTTGGGCATTAATTCAAAAATGCCCAGCTCGGAATTTATCCGGTGTCAACAGTTTTGCTATTCTACTAGCGCCACATCCAACATCTACCCAAAATGGAAAAACAAAAATTCAAAAATTTAGCTGTAAACATAATTGTTATTATTGTCCAGACGAAACAATTGCAAATGGAAGTAACGCGGATATGCCTCGTAGTTATCTCCAAAAAGAACCGGCCGTGGCCCGTGGTTTTAAATCCAATTGGGATGCAATTACACAAATGAATACTAGGATGAATAGTCTCCTTGAACAAGGACATGTTGTAGATAAATTAGAATTAATTATCGAAGGTGGAACATATACAGAATATCCTAAATTATACCTTCAGGAATTTCACCGGGATATTTTCTATAGTGCAAATACATTTTTTGATAATGAAAACACCAAACGGGATAAAATGAGTTTAAATGACGAGATGCATATTAATGTGAATTCTAAAGTTCGAATTATTGGGATTTGTATTGAAACACGACCCGATGCAATTGAAAAAGATTGGATTTACTTTCTTCGAGCATGCGGAGTTACTCGAATTCAACTTGGAGTTCAGCATACAAATGATACAATTCTAAAGGGGATAAATAGAGGTCATACATTTCAACAATCAAAGAATGCAATGAAATTACTAAAAGATAATTGTTTCAAAGTTGATATTCATTTGATGCCAGATTTACCGAATTCAACACCGGAAATAGATAAGGAAATGTTTGACGAAATCTACAGACCAGAAAAAAACGAATCTTACCAACCTGACCAAATCAAAATTTATCCATGCGAGATTACACCATTTACGATAATTTCCAAATGGTATTCAAATGGTTTATATAAACCATATAGCGAAACCATACCAGGGGCTCTCGATAACGTGGTTGCATATGGAATGGAACATTGTCCACCCTGGATCCGGTTACCACGGGTGGTTCGTGACATCCCCCTCTCTTATATAATTTCGGGGAATAAAAAAACTAATCTCCGACAAATTATTGAGAATGATATTTTAACAAAAACTGGAAAAATATCAAAAGATTTACGTTCTCGGGAAATTGGAAGAAATAAAGATTATAAATTTGAAGATGGAAAATTCTTTGTTCGGCAATATTCAAATGGACATGATTATTTCATTTCCATGGAAAGTTGGGATCAAAAAGCTTTGTTTGGATTTATCAGGCTTCGAATCAACGAGAATGATGATAATGTGATTTTCCCCGAACTTGTTGGACGAGGATTAATTAGGGAATTACATGTTTATAACACATTGGTGTGTGTTGGTAATAAAAGTAATGAAAATGCATCACAGCATCGAGGACTTGGGAAAAAGTTAGTTTCATTTGCAGAAAATATTTCAAGAGCACGAGGAAAATCCGGAATGGCAGTTATTAGTGGCGAAGGAGTAAAAGGTTATTATTATAAACTTGGTTATAAACAACCAACGAATACTCACTTTCTTCTCAAAGATTTTAACAAAGATTTTAACAAAGATTTCTTTTCAGTCTTTAACTTAACTTTTATAATTTTAGTAGTTTTATGTATTCCATATTTTTATTAAAATTTGTTTCGAATTTATATATATACAAACATATATATATAAACATACAGGAAAGACATTATGGATATAAAATTAATAAATAAATTACCAGAGGAAATTATATTTCTCATTTACAAACATTTTTTTTCTCGAGTTGTTTTAGGTGGTCTTGAATTTCAAACAAAACTTTTCAAAACTCAACTTCGCGGGTTATCGTTTAAACAACGGCGAAATATGCTTGCTTATTATAATCATCCAATAATTTAAAATTACGTTTTTTCTTAAAGTGAATAATTTAAGAATTTATCCATCCCTTCATTTGCCTTCAGGCCAAGGTTCCCAATTTTTTTCGTGGTAAACAATATTATTCGCCCCCCCCCATGAACTATTAATTTTCAAACCTTTAAAATAAGGAGCCTCAAGATTAATTTTGAAATAGTTGCCGTTCCAATTAACTCATATAATACCTCTAGGACCACATCCCCTGGTTGCCGGGAAATTGATATACAACTTTCATGGGGCATACAATGAACTCGATGGAGCCCAGCTTTCACTTGTGGGATTTGATTGGAGCTTTTCCCGGCCCCATTCCTCCACTTCCTCCACTTCCTCCAATTCTTTCCGGTAGGGTTAATACAACAGTGGTGTCGCCAAACGGGTGCACCCCCATATTCTCGTCCATATTATATTTTCGACGTCTAGACCGTTTTTATTTAGAGCGCTTGCGTCGAGATTTTCGAGATTTACGAGACTTTCTTACAGATTTCCTACGAGACTTTCTTACAGATTTTCTATGAGATTTCCTACGAGACTTTCTTACAGATTTTCTATGAGATTTCCTACGAGACTTTCTTACAGATTTCTTACGAGACTTATTAAAGGAATACATTCTAGCTAGGGTTTCTGGGTTAATGGGGCGATTTTCACCCGGGTTTGAAACTTTAGTTTTTTCTTGATATAAAGCATTAATGTAGTTGAGTTTTTCTAAAGGGTCTCCTGGTATTTCACGAATGTTATAACGGGGTAGGTCCTTCCATCTGCTCTCATAATCATTTTTTTTTTTCACGGCCTGGTCATATAGGCGTTTCCATTGCGGTAACCCCGTCTTCCATTTCTGCAATTCCATCTGTAAGCGTATCACATCTTGTTGTGCTCGTTGTGCTTGTGCAAGTGTTGATTTATAGGTCTTTTGTAATTCATCTTTCGTTTGTCTAACAAAACCTCCTCTACGTTGAGGAGGTGGTTGTTTTTTTCCTTTTCCAGGTTTTCCCGGCATGAAAATTCTTAATTTTTATTTAAATAAGAAAATAAAAATTTAAATAAATTTTCGTTCCAGTTCAAAAAAAAATTGATTTATAAATACAAGAAATTATTTATAAAATATGTCATCATATCTATTCTTTGACTTTGAAACTACTGGTATTGGGAAATTCTCTAAGCAAAAACCTATACAATTAGCATGGTTAGTATGTAACGAAGAAATGTGTATTCAAAAACAGGAAAACTATTACATTAAAGGGAATAATGAATTAAATACAGATTTTCATAAGAATTTAACATTAGAATTTCTAGAAAAAAATGGTTATGAACTAGAATTGGTTTTGACTAAATTTTTAAAAGACATTGCTAGTATTTTAAATTCACCAGAAAAAGGTTTTATATTTGCACATAATATTTCTTTTGATAGAAATATTCTCATAAATTCTTTTTCAGACTGTGGCTTGAGTAATTTATTTGATATTTCCGAATTTGATAAAAAATCTTTTTGTACAATGAAATTTGGAAAAGATTTATGTAAAATCCCTGTAGGAAAGATTTATAAGTATCCCAAATTAGTTGAGCTTTATGTTTTTTTGTTCGATAATCCTCCAGTTGAAGTATTACACGAAGCAATGGGGGATGTTATTGTATTATTTAACTGTGTTAAAAAACTTGTTTCCTTGGGTTTATTAAATCTTAAAGCTTGATTAATAAAATTATATAAACATGAAATGTACAAAACTAAATTTAATTAAAAAGTTTATTGGTAAACTTTTTTGGGGACTAGGTTCTCTAATTAATTTTATTATTGGCGATGAAATTAAATCTATATCCCCAACCGTTGAACAAAAAATCTTTAATCTTCAAAATTGAAAATTTATAACTTAAATAAATGAAGTAATATATAAAAGAAATATGAACGATAGACAAACTGAAATGCAACTTCAAGATTATACGGAGAGGTCTTTTGGAGTTTATGGAAATACGAAGCCTTATAAAGATTCTCTTAAAAAGATGGGAGGGAAATTCAATCCAAGGCTCCAGAATGGTCCTGGATGGGTTTTTGCAAATCATCTTCGAGGAAATGTCGAAAAGTATATTGAAACTGGTGAGGTTATTGAATTCCAATGGAGAGAGCGAGGGGATAATGACCGAGGACGGGATGACCGAGGACGGGATGACCGAGGACGGGATGACCGCGGGGGTTATCAAAGGAGAAATAACTTTCAGTCTGTTGATCAACAACTCAGGGAGGTTAATAATCGAATGTATCTACTTCTTGAAAGGATTGAATATCTTGAAAATAAAGTTCTTGGTCAGGATGGATAACCTCCTCTTGAAAATCCGGAAGATTCGGTTACAAAACCAAAGGAACTTCCAACCCCAGAAGAAGTTTTTGATACTGAGAATGAGGGGTCGGAGACAGAAAAGCCGTGGACGAAACCAAACCAAAGGCTTCTAAAGAAAGCTTAAAAAAGAATTTTCAGAGATTGGAGGAATTATTGTTATATAAATTTATATAACAGTTTAATAAATAACTTTGCGATATTCCGAGGATGCTATTCGTTCACTGTTGGTGAATTGTCTTTCAAAGAATTCAATTGCCCATTTATATATAGGGTTATCTTTATAACCTAAAGCCGTGCTATTAGTACCAGATGAACCGGGTGGAGTACTTAAATAAAGAAAGTACTCTACATCATTTGTTTTAAATTTTTCTTTAGCAATTTTTACCAAATCTTTGAATTTTTCTAAAAATTTTAAGCATTCACGATTTTTACCAATTAGTTTTTTCCCATTCCTTGGAACCTCTTGGAAACAATAAAAGGTTTCAATATGCCAACCAACAACTCCCTTTAATTTCCCTTCTTTATAGATTTCAGCGAACAAACCGATACAACTTTGTAATCCACTTGTAAAAACTGTTCCTTTTGTAACTAATTTTGGTTCTCTTCCAATATATTCTTTAGAATCCGATGATTTCTTGAAAGGATCGGATTTTATTCTAGGAATATTTTTTTTTGTAAACATTCGGCTTTTTCTCCGGCTCTTCCTTTTGCTTTTTCTCCGACTCTTCTTTTTGCTTTTTCTCCGACTCTTCTTTTTGTTTTTTCTCCGGCTCTTCTTTTGGATTTTTCTCCGGCTCTTCTTTTGGATTTTTCGGGACCTTCGACCAAATATGTATACATCGTTTGAAGTCATATGGATAATTTAAGATTTTAAAAACAAAATATATTTAAGTTTTAAATATATTTGCACAATAAGGACACATTGGAATTTTTTGTCGATTTTGTTCTAGATTTTTTTCTTATAATTTAATACAAATTTTTTTTAAATTGTGTAATTAAAAATTTTGTAATTAAAATGGATAAATATAAACTCCCCCCACCGATGAAAACTGTTGATCTTATACACAAAAACGCTTTGGAAGAATGTTTTAATCAAAAAATTTGGGCATTTGTTGGTAAAAGAAACACTCTCAATAATGATATGATTTCACAAATTCTTGAAATTGCATTTAAAAACTGTGTCAAAGAAAACTCTGGATTAAGTATTTCAAAAAACGATTTAGAAAGGTTCCGAAAAAAAATTGATGATATAATTAAAAACCATGATTTATCCATAGCAACGCGCGCTGCCCCCGCGGAAAATAGGTCAGGTAAACCATTTTCATTTAATCATAGAAAAAGTCATAAATCTCGCGGTAAAAACCGAAGGCAAAAAAGTCAAAGACTCCGCCGCAAAAGCGCAAAAAGTCGAAAATCAAGGCGTAAGAGCCGCGTAACCAGGGCTTCTAAATCAAAATATCCTACATTACGTCAACAGATGAGGGCAAACCCTTGGATGGGTGAAATTTTAAGAAAAAAAGCAAATAAAGAAAAACTTTCTAATTATGAAAAGTTTTTGCTAAATACAATGAATCAGCAGCCGGTTGGAAGAAGTAAAAGAAAATCATCTAGGAAGAAAATTTCACGACAATCAAGAATGAACAAAACTAAACGTAAGAGTTTTAAGAAACCTGTGGTGAAACTTTCTCGAAAAGTGGCTGACATTGGATCGAAAAATTCACCATAGGTTTCAGTTAACGACTACCATTAATTTTATATTCTTTTTCATATTTTATTCAATTACGTTTTGAAATTTTTTTTGGAGACTTTCCGGATCTTCTTTGTTGCATCGAAGGAACCCGCGATGGGCCCCTTGGCGATGACGGTCTACTTGGCTGCCTACTCTGTGGTAAACTCTGTGGTAAACTCTGTGGTAAACTCTGTGGTAAACTCTGTGGTAAACTCTGTGGTAAACTCTGTGGTAAACTCTGTGGTAAACTCTGTGGTAAACTCTGTGGTAAACTCTGTTGAGGATTCGGATTTTTCGATTGATCCCTATTTCCTAAATTTTTGTTTGTTCCCATATTTCTAGCTTTAAGTAAATCTTGTTGAGTTTCTTTAACCAAATCCATATCCACATCACTTAGATCGATACCACTTGAAACGCTTCCATTCCCTCTTCCTCCACCCCCTCCACCGCGTCCCCCACGTCCTCCACTCCCCCCTCTTCCTCCTCTTCCTCCCCCTCTTCCTCCTCTTCCTCCTCCTCTTCCTCCACGCCCCCCTCTTCCTCCTCCACGTCCTCCACTATCTTCGACTTCTTCTTCGACTTCTTCTTCGACTTCTTCTTCGACTTCCTCCGCTTCCTCTTCCTATTCTTCTTCACCATCTCCACCACCACCTCTACCTCTACCTCTACCTCTGCCGCCACCTCGACCACCTCTTCCTCCTCTTCCTCTTCCTCTTCCTCCTCTTCCGCATCCCCAACGTCCTTCCCGACAAACAAAACCTCTTCTAAAAGGATAAATATCTAAGAAAAAATTATATTGCCAAGGATCTAGTAACATTGGTTGACAGGCTCCGCGGTTTACCGCTTCTTGACATCCTTCTTCGGATGTATAAAAAATTCTTTCCCAACTTTCAATATTGAAAGTGACATCTAATTGAAAATTTGTAACTTTTCCGTCAATTACTTGATAGAAGGTTCCTGAATTTCTATCAAAGTGCAAGATTATTTTCACTGGGAACCCCCATATATCATAAAAATTATTAGGGTTTTGCCCATTGTACTCATTTCCACGTTGTGAGGGAACGCATGAAATGTAATTTATGAGATCTTGTTGGTATGAAATACAATAAAAGGGTCCATTATTTTTTAAATTTTTCTTATATTCTTTTTTCTTTGAATTATCTTGAGAATTTTCAATGGCCAATTCCATATTTTTTTTAGATTGAGAACTTAATCCAGATTCTGTCAAAGGGGTTGAAGTTACCGGATTTAAACAGGTTTGTTGGCAATCTTTTTTATATTGGTTTCCGATAAACTGCCATATACATTTTCCATTTTGGCAATTGAAGTGTGGGATTGCAATAAAGAAAATTACTGTTAAAATAATTAATACAAAAGAAATAATCACAGGAATAATCCATAATTTCTTATTTTTCGTTTTTCCTTTCATAATTTATAATTATGAAATAAATTAAACTATAATTTTTTTAATTTTTTTTTGATATTATAAAATGAAAAGTTTAAGCAAAAGACAATGTGCCAAAAATGATGATTATTTTTGGACAAAAAAAGATTGCCCCGGAAAACAAAATTCTTGCTGTAAAGAAAGAGAAATTAAAAATAAAAGTGTTGGATTTTATGACTGGGGAATTAAAGATGGTAAACTTTTTACAACTTATAAAAAAGAAATGTTTTTTTTCAAGCCAATACAAAAAATTGGCGCTGGGAGTTTTGGTGTAATTTATTTGTTTAAACGTGAAGATGAAAAATTCCCAATTGAATTCGTTTCCTTTAAGGATTTTAATGAAGCTCAAGAATTTAAAATGGAAGCCAAAGTTCTTTCAAAAATTAAACCGGTTTGTAAATGTTCTCAAAACTCTTCCTTAGTGGGATTAAGTTCAAATATTGTTTGTGGAAAAATTGTTGAAGGATCCCATAACATTGTTATGGATTATATAAGTCACGGAATTTTAAATCTTCGGAAGCTTTCTATTCCAAATGCAAAAAATTGTATTATAATTTTAGTTAAAACAATTTTATGTCTTAACACAGCCAATTTAACATATACTGATTTTAATAACAATAATTTTATGTGTAAATTTATTAAAGGAGACATTTGTAATTTAACACTGGTTGATTATGGAGGAATGGTCTCAACGCAAAAAGAAGAAGGATGGTTTGTTGCAACATTTCCCCCATGTGATGATTTTTCAGGAAGTATCCCAATTGGTCCTAATGGAATTAATATTTTTGAAATTTCATTAGAACTCCTTTATAACATAATTATTGTTCTGTTAGTTTGTTCCTTTCAACCAGAAAACGTTACATTTTTGGAAAGCGGAGGTGTAGTCAGTTTTACTCATAAATCTTCAAATATTCCCCTTAGATTTTCCTCAAAGCCAATTGAAATTAATATACCCAAACGGATCGAGGCTTTTAAATCCTTAGATCATGGATTATTTAAAATTTTAGGTGAATATATAAACACTGAAATAACTCCGGGTGAACAAGGAATTTCCAAAAAAGTTTATACGGAAACTTTAGAAAAAGTTCTTGAACATTTTCTAAAATTAAAATAAAAAATATATAATCTATTGTCCTTTGTAAATCATGCCTAATTTGGGATGAACAACCCCAACATATTTCTTGCCCTTATACATAAAATGAGGGGCTCGATACTTTTTTGCCGCTAACATTGTTTGGAAATAAGGATTCAAGGGTTTCCCTCTTGCTCTTACACTTTTGCGCGACTTACGCGACTTACGCGACTTACGCGACTTACGCGCCCGGTAAGGTTTTCGGGATAATCTCACATCATGTCTTCTCCGGTGGAAATCTTTGTTTCCTCTTTTGGTTGTATAATCTAAATCTCCTTTATGGGTTTTCGATCGGGATCCTTTAACACTTACTGACAAAATCCTACTCGCATTTCTTAGACGACTTTTGGAAGCCCGACGTGTTTTTCTCCGGGTTTTTTTGGGAGAACTTTTTCGTGGGCGGGATTTTCCTCGCCCGCCAACTAATGTTTCACAATTATGCATATTTACCATTTTATATATAAAAATGAAATTTTTTTTCGAAATTTTAAAAATTGTTAGTATGTCATTCCATACAGCAGAAGTTATTTGTCAAGAAATGTTATCTCAACGAGAGTGTAAATTTTTAAAAAAAGCAGATAATTATCTGGTTTACCTAGACCCGGATGATACTTTAATTTATGTTTTTTTTGACCAAGTTTCAAAGTTGAATATTAGTAATGTTAAAGATTATATTAAATTAATGGAAAAAGATTTGATTACGCATGGTATTATTATTCATAATTCTTGTGTAACCGCATCTGCAAAAAAAGTTATTATGAATGTAATTCATATGAATATTGAATTATTTGATGTGCAAGATTTACAGTTCAATATTACAAAACATCGCTTATACCGTCCTCATATCTCATTACCATCATCTGAGCGAGAAGAGTTTGTTAGAAAGTTTGGCGATAAGATCCCTATTATCCAACGAACTGATCCTGTATGTGCTTTTTTTAATTTTAAAAAAGGAACCATTCTCAAAATAATTCGAAAAGACAATTTTATTTCTTATAGAATTGTTAAATAAATTAAAAATTTAAACAATTTTATTCTAATTATAATATAAATTAGAATAAAAAATGCCATTCCCTTTAAGTTATGAACCTTCTATAACCCAGACAGCCGGTGTAAATCCGATTATTAAAAAAACTATTACTAAACTTACACAACATATTGATGAAAAAATAAAAAGTATAGACTTTAGTGACGTCGATGTAAGTGTATACGCGACTAAAGAAGCACTTTCCGAAATCAAATCTGGGCTAGAAACTCAGATTTCAGCAAATTCGCAAACTTTAAATACAAATACTTCATCCTTAACAACTTTGGAAAACACTGTTTCAAGTATTTCAACGACAATTTTGGATATTCAGACAAATACCGGGAATATACTAACCAACAGTAATGTTATTTCAGACTTACAGTCATCGGTAACAGCCCATGGTTCAGCGATCGGTACTGTAACCCATCAAATTCAAGCAATTGATCTTTCATCATTTGTGTCCACCGATAACTTTAATTCGGAAATCCAAAATTTAAACCAACAAATCCAAAGCATCGATATCGGGGATTTAGACACTAACCAATTTGCTCTTAAAACAAGTGTTCAAGCAAACACGAGCTCAATTTCAGATTTACAGACGTCAGTAATAGCCCATGGCTCCGCGATCGGTACTGTTACCCAGCAAATTCAAGCAATTGATCTTTCATCATTTGTTTCCACCGATAACTTTAATTCGGAAATCCAAAATTTAAACCAACAAATCCAAAACATCGATATCGGGAATTTAGACACTAGCCAATTTGCTCTTAAAACAAGTGTTGATACCGTAACTGGCCGGGTTGCTACCGTCGAAGGAAATGTTAGTACCATCCAAGGAGATGTTGGTACCATCCAAGGAGATGTTAGTACCGTTACTAACCGGGTTGCTACCGTCGAAGGAACTGTTGGAACCATCCAAGGAGATGTTAGTACCATCCAAGGAGATGTTAGTACCATCCAAGGAGATGTTAGTACCGTCAAAGGAGATGTTAGTACCATCCAAGGAGATGTTAGTACCGTTACTAACCGGGTTGATGCCGTCGAAGGAACTGTTGGCACCGTCCAAGGAGATGTTAGTACCGTCAAAGGAGATGTTAGTACCATCCAAGGAGAT
>Ga0233412_10001775_pt1 | contig 10893 bp, 28 predicted proteins | sample Na_anoxic_4_MG_FD_180667 | JGI IMG/M metagenome (GOLD analysis project Ga0233412, IMG submission 180667) | Seawater microbial communities from Saanich Inlet, British Columbia, Canada - Na_anoxic_4_MG | ecosystem: Environmental > Aquatic > Marine > Inlet | place: Canada: British Columbia... | reverse complement strand
ACTAGAAGATTATTTTTGGATAGAAGCTACTAATGATACCGACAAAGAATGAGAATTTGAAAACTATACAGAAGATGCCTTAATGTGATATTGAGATTTGGAATGGAAAATAGAAATCAAATACACAAAGAAAGAGTTAAATTATGTTGAGTGGAAACTTAATCAATATAATTATGCTAAAGAAAATAATGTAAATTTATTACAGGTATCTTGAAAGAGAATAGCATTTATCAAACCTACTCAGAAATGATATTACAGAGAGAAATGATATTGTAATAAGGAAGTTATGAGTTTCAAAGTAAAGTGGTATAACAGTTTTGAGGAACTTAGACAATTTTTAATTAGATAAATTATAAAAATATATGAGAATAGGTGTCGCTGTCCATTGTGTTGATAGATATAAACAATACAATGGCTTAGGAAAAATGAATTTTAAAAAAGCTGAGAAATTAGTAATAGATAATTTTATAAGTACATATCAATATTGAAAAATATTACCCTCTTATAATTTTAATACTAAGGCTATATTAGGAAAAGAGGTATTTGTATTTGAAGAATACCAATGAAATTTTGAGCTAATTACATATTATATCTTAGATAGAGAAAAGAAAAGAGAGCATTTTCAAGCTGTAAAAAGAGAAAAATTAGATAGGATAAAAAGGAAAAACAAAGAAACACATAAGAATACTTTAAAACCTAAAATTAAAAAAATATGGGCAAAATAAAATGTAAACATTGTGCTGAGTATTTTGAAAAGCCACTTAGAGAGGTTGATATTATAACTGCCTATGGGGTTAAATTTTGTTCTCTTTGACACAGAAGAAGTTTTATTGCCGATAAGAACAAGAGAGAAAAAGAGAAGCTTAGAACGAAGAATATTAAGAAAAAAGAAAAGAAACAAAATAGTGTGCCTAGATTAAAAAAAGAAGCAGATAAATGGTTTAGTTTATATATTAGAACTAGAGATGCCCTTAGAACAACTTGAACTATCACAAAATGAAAGTGTATTACTTGTGATAAAATAAATGAAATAAAAAAAATGGATTGCTGACATTTTATATCAAGAGGATATACTCCTGTTAGGTGGTATCAATATAATGCCCACCTACAATGTAAATTTTGCAACTGACCTAAAGCTTGAAGACAATTTGAGCATTGATTAGCTATTGATACACTTTATTGAAAGGGTGTATCACAAGAAATTTTAGAAAAAAGCAGAGTGGTAGAGAAGCTAGAACAACAATATTTGTTAGGAATTATTGAAACTTATAAAAAATTGTACAATAATTTTATACAAGACTAATATATTATACTAGCTAAAATACCCATATCATAAAAAAGATTTGACATTCAATAATAAAACAATATACTTAGATTAGTTCCTTAACATAATCTAAAATAAAACAAAACAAGTACAGTAGAACTTAGTGTTACTTATGTAGGTGGATTAGTTTAAATACTATGAGCTGTTTGATATAAGTTGTTATAAGGCTTCCTAAATAGGAGTGGCTGAGGTAATGTAAAGCACATTGATTGAAGATAATCATTAAGAGGGGAAACTGTATTGCTAACTGTAATGCTAGCACTATTGAAGAAAATATGAGATTAAGAATGTAAAACACCTCCTTGCGAGTTATTCAAATATGGGTCTAGGCTCTGTAAAAACCTAGTATAATCAATGTATATCTGAAACATAGTGTTCCAAGTGGAGAGTGGTTAAGACCTACCGTACAGAGTTTTATTTTAAATTATGTTAAAGAACTAATTTATTTTTAATCAATAATTTATGATTAATACTAGAGAAGTTAAGCAATTATCTAAGAATAGAATGGATTGTTTAATAAAAATCAAAACACTAGAAAGACAAGAGGCTACAAAAAGTAATAAAGCTAAAATCGCCCTTGCTAGAATTTGAGTAGCATATTGTGAATTTAGATTAAAAATGATTTGAAATATTTTAGTAGATAATAAATAGAAAAAGAATGGAAGTAAAAACTATTCTTTTACAAGGGAAAAAATATGCTCCTGTAAAAGAAAGATTAAAAGCTTTTAGAGAAACATTTACAACAGGTAAAATAGTTACGAGTTATGATTTTAAAGAATGATTTGCTATTTTTAAAGCTGAGATTTTTCCTAAGTTAGATGAATTAAATACAATGGCGACTTGACATAGTTTCTGAAAAACTAATTGAACTAAATCATTTGAGAAGTTAGAAACAATAGCTGTTGGTAGAGCATTATGAATTGCCTGATTTGGAGCTGATTGAGATATTGCATCATTTGATGAAATGCAAGATTATATGGAAAAGGAAAAGATTGTTGAAAAAGCAGTTTTTAGAAAACAGGAATTTAAACAATTAACAGAAGCTTTAAATGATTGAGGTATAGAATTTGCTAATGCTTGGATAGAAGATAATAAAGATGTTTTTTATATCTGAGAAGAATTAAGAGAACAAATTACAGAGCTGTATCAAGTATTTAAAGAAAACTCTAAAATTACGAAAGAAGATATTGATAAGATTTGGACTAATGCTGAAAAAGTTGCAGAACAAGCAAAATGAATATCTTAGAATTTATACATAAAATAGTGGAATGAGTAAAAATTATAAAGTTGGAGATAAGTGTTGAACAAAAGAAATAATTGGAGCAGAATATAGAGAAAATACATCGCCCTCAAAATTATGACAGAAACAAAAACTTACAATTATCAAATGTAATGAGTGTGGTAGAATATTGAAATGTACTGATGTATGAAGAATACTAAAAAGAGATTGTATCTGTGCTAGTAGTACACATCTAATTTGAGGAAGTATTTGAGTGAATGTAATTGTTTCAAAATATAAAATGAAATGTTGATTATGTTGGAAATTAAAAAGACTAAGATATGACAATAAAGGTTGTACTTGTCTTGTTAAAAAACACCTTGAATGACAAGTAAAAAATAACAAAGTTCTTCTTAGGAGGAAAAATAAAAGTTATGTTAGTAAATGTTTAAAGTGTTGAAAAGAGGCGACAACTAATCATAAGTGGGCAGAGAAAAATTGTGCAGGGTGTTCTCTACCAAGAAAATATAAAGATTGAGAAATTGTAATGGATAGGAGAGTGGTTTGAACAAAAAACAGCTACTACCTAATGAAATGTTTAAAATGTAAGAAAGTACATACAATGAATTGAAGCTATCCAAGCTGATGTGAATGTAGTGTAAAAGTGAATAGGGAGAATTTAGTAAATAATAATAATGAAAATGTTTAATAACAAAATATTACAAAGTGATGATTATGCACTTTTCACATTTAGTGGAAAAAATAGAGCAGTTTTAAAAGGACAGGTTGAAAAAATTAAGAAAAGTATCTGAGTTATCTGATATATAAATCAATCGCCAATATTAGTAGATAAAGATTTAGTTATCATTGATTGACAACATAGATTTACTGCTTGTAAAGAATTAGGATTACCTATATTCTATCAAATAGTAGAATGAGATATGGATAAAATTATGATTGAATTAAATGCTAGTCAAAAGAATTGGGGATTAATTGATTTTATAAATCATTATGCAGAACAAGGAAAACAATGGTATGTATATTTTTTACACTTCCAAAAGAAGTATGATTTATCAATCACAAGCACATTAGCGATTACAACAGATAGTAAAAGTCCTTGAAAGAAAATTAAATCTTGAGAATGATATGAAGTATATTTTTATGCTGACATACTTGCTGAAATGGCTAATAGATTAGTTGGATTTGTAGAGTTTGCAAAAGACAGAACATTCCTTAGAGCATTAGTTAGGGTATATATTAGAGGTTGAGTTGAAGCTTTACAAAAGTTAGAAAATCAAATTATAATTATACCAAAACAAATTAATGTACTTGATTATTGTGTTGCATTTGAAAACATTTTGAACAAGAATGTTAGAGGGAAAAAGAGAATTGATTTATTAGGGCAAGTTGTAAATGTAGACTGAATAAGACTTAATAAAATTCAAAATCAAAGTTTAAGAAAATAATTTATTTATATAATTAATAGAAAATGGAAAATAGAGAAGTATATGTTGGTATGAAAACAAAGTTTGAAACAATGGTGTTTATGATAGAAACAAATAAAAGCATAAGTGATATTAGAAATTTTTATGAAACATATTGAGCAATTACTGTTACAAATGACTGAAAGGATATGAAAGACAGTTTAGAGGCAATGACTTGAATGTTTATTGAATGAGATATAACTAGAGTTATAGCTAATTCTGATAATATAAAAGTTAGAATTTATGTAGATTTTGAAGATGCTAAAGAAGATACAATATTTTGAGAAAGATTTAGGTGAATGGATACTGATGAAGATGAATGACTAGATAGTGATACATTAGAAACTTATGACAAATTACTTGAAACTATGAGAAATTGTTGAAAATTTACTAGAAAAGATATATCTAAAATGAAAGACTTTAAGCATAAACTAAAGAATGAAAAAGATATAGGGAAAAGACAAAAATTAATGAAAGAAAGCATAGTTAGTATTATGACTGCTATGGTTTCTAATGATATGATATAGTGAAAACAAAAGAAGTAATAGAATTTTTGGAAACTCAACCAAAAGATGTTGATTGGGTTATCCAAAAAAAAGAAACAAAGCAAGGTAGAAGCCTCGCCCAAAATCGTACTTGGTATAAATTATTCTGAGCAATATCTAAACATTTAGGTTATAGTATACAAGAAGTAAAGATTTATATGTTGAGTTGATGTTTTTGAACTAAAACTTTAAAGATGAGTAGGGAGAAAATAGAAGTGCCTGTTATTTCAAATACTTCTGATTTAACAAAAGAACAATGAATATTTTTTATAGATACGATTATAGCTTTTGCAAAAATTAAGAATGTGCCTGTTGAAATAACGAGTGAAGAAGTGAGAAATTTATATGATAGCTACAAAGAATAATGTTAAATACAAAGAAATTAATAGATACAAGAAAAGGATTATGATTTAGCCAAACTGAACTAGCTAAACTCATTTGAGTAAGAACTGAAACTATTTGGAGATACGAACACAATACAGGAATAAACATACAAAATATCAAAAAAATTGTAGATGTTTATAATGAATGAAGAACTAATTGAGATTTTATTTGTAAATCAATAACTCAGTTTGAGTTGAAAGATTTTTTAAATTAAGATGATGCAACTACTAGAAACTATTACAGAAATACTTATATTATGATTAATTCTGACTTTTATAATTGTTAATATTTATTTATATAATAAATCATTATGTACAGAAATACAAACAGAGATACAAGAGATAAAATGAGAACACAAAGGTTGCTAGATTTGTATGGGCTAAATCCAAATCTTGTATACATTTTGTGAACAAGAAGTACAAATAAGTTCATTGAAAAAATAGTAGAGAGTAGGCTACAAGTGGCTTTACAAAAGGCTAGAGATAGTACATCATAAAAAAGATTTGACATTGTATCGTAAAAGACTATAATGATTATGAGCTTAGGCAAATAACCTACTTATCTTAATTATTAATTAGTTATATATGAAAAAGTTTGATACAAAGGATATGACAATATTAGCAGAACATTTAATAGGGCTACATAGAGGTAGCTGATGACTAGCAGGAGTTATATTTACATTAGATGATGTATATGATAATAAGCAAACAAAGAAAGAGTTTAAAGAGATGTATGATATGACAGCAATACAAGCAGTGCAACTAATAAAAAGATTTATGAAATACCTAGAATGATTTACTAAATAATAAATAATCCTAAGCAAGATTACAAAAGGCTTAATATTTTAATTCATTATTTATAAATGAGAATGTCAATAGAAAAAATGATTGCTGAAACAGTAATCTCTGAATTAGAGGGTAACTCTAAGGTTGGTAAATTACTAACTGATAAACTACAAAATTTAGGTTTTGAGCCTCAAGTTACAAAGATACAAGTTAGAAGACCACATAGAAAAACAGTTGAATTAAATAATCAACATTTCAAATTTGAAACAGTATTAAAGACTGCAATGACCTGAGCTAATATTGCTCTAGTATGACCTGCTTGATGAGGTAAAACTACTCTAGTAGAAAATGTAGCAAAATCACTAACTTTAGATTTTTATTCTAAGTCAGTATCTGCCCAAACTTGAATACACGAATTTTTCGGATATATGGAGGCAACTTGAAAATATGTACCTACACTATTTAGAAAAGCCTACGAGAAAGGTTGAATATTCTTAGTAGATGAATTTGATGCAGGTAACCCTAATGTTCTAGCTTCATTAAATCAAGCTACTGCAAACTGAATGTGTGCCTTTCCTGATAAAATGGTTTCAAAACATAAAGACTTTATAATTGTTATGGCTTGAAATACTTATTGAACTTGAGCAACTGCTGAATATGTATGAAGAAACAAAATTGATTGAGCTACTCTTGATAGATTTGCTTTCATAGAGCTTCCATATGATGAAAAAATGGAGCTTACAGCATCTACAAATAAAGAATGGTGTAAATATGTACAAAAGATTAGAAAGAGGGCAGAAACTAAAAAAGTTAGATGTATAATCTCTCCTAGAGCAACATTTATGGGGCAAGATTTATTAAAAGAATGAATAAATGTAGAAGATATTAAAAAAATGTTAATCTTCAAAGGTATGAGCCAAGATGAAATTAATCTAATAGATTTACCATTTGGAACAGCATCTAAAAAAAAGACAACTAAGAAAAAACCTAAAACAGAAATTATAACAGATAGTGAGTATGATAGTATGAGTGATTTAGAAAGAATACAAAGAGCATCTGAGGAACTTAGAAGAACTATGCTAAGGGATTGAGTTAATAATTTTTAATCTTAAATATTATGAATAAAATAATTAGAAATGATTTTACATACTCTGAGTTTTTAGAGTATGTAACTACCACTCAAGGATTAGAAGATAATTGAAATGGCTCTGAGGAATGAAGTAGAGATTTTACATTAACTAATTCATTTAAAGAGGCTGTTGATTTAGCTAAATATGGTTGGGATAGTTGATTAAAAATGTTAGAAGATATAGACTTAATAGTTGTGAATTGAAATTTAAGTACAGAGTTTGCTATTGATTGAGCTACTGTTGATGTTGCTAGATATGTAAATGGGCAACCTGATTGTATGATTAATTTTATAGATGAGATAGAAAGAGAAAAGCCTCAAATAACTATATATGTACCTATATCTTATCAAGGTTGGGTAAATAGTAAAACTGCATCTAAATACTTAATAAGTGCTTTAAAAGTAATAGTAAAGAAAATGCAAACTCACGATGTAAAAGTCTATTGAGTAATAGAAACAAGATTAGAACACGATGATTTAGTTGTTGTCAAATTAAAAGATTTTGGGCAACAATTAGTATTAAATAATTTTGCTTTCGCTTTCCACCCAAGTTTTTTTAGAAGATTATGGTTTAGGTATCTTGAAACTAAACCTTATTGGAGGGGTTGATACTGATGAAAAGTTAGAGATATTCCTAAAAAATTAATGAAGACACAAGTAGAAAAAAGCTACTGAGAAACTTGGTTTTTCCCTGAGATTAACTGACAAGATTTTAATGAAAAAGATATAGAGAAAAAAGGAGCTTAATTGCTCCTCTATTTTAAAAACTAATAAATAAAAATGGAACAAATAAATCAAAAAGAAATATTTTTTAAGGCAAGTAGAAAAAAATCAAGAACATACTGAGAATACAGACAAATCATAAAAAGTTGAGATTTGGAATATGATATATCTTGAGCTAGTGATGATGTAATATTCCTCCACCCTATGAGAGTAGATACTAAAAACATTAGAATAGACTGCGATAAAAAGACAGGAGTATTTAGGTTGATGTTTTGAGTAAAAGAAGTATAATAAAAGTAATAAATGATAACAAATAAAAAGATGACTTATATTTTATTTTCAAATCATAGTATAGATAGATGTATTGAAAGAAACCCTGAAATTAAAAAACAGAAAGTTAGAAAATATGCTATTAAAGAAGCCAAAGAATTTTTGGAGGCAACTCTAAGAGAATGGTTAAGTAGTGCTTGAAAAGAAAATAATTTAAGAAGAAAAAGTGATAGTAAATGAAAAATTACAATTACAGATTGAGAGCATAAGATTGTATATACAAAAGTAGAGATATGAGAGATATTAATTGTAACCTATGGATTTAAAGATGAGAACACTAAATTAGAATGGGAGATATTAAAGATGCTCCCCAATTCATATAATAAACACAAGAAAGGCAAATATAGTAATTTTAATTAATATAATTATGAATAAAACATTACACCTAGACAACGAAGATGCTGTTGATTTAGGTTGAGATTACCACGAGATAAGACATTTACAATGGAGTGTAAGGCAGAATTATGATGCTGAAATGGAACAAGAGTTATTTGATTTAGTTATCAAGAATAAAGAGAGAGTTTGAAAAGTTTGCTCTTTGACTAATAGTAATAATTGATTTAAAGGTAATTTTTAACTAAACTAATATGTCTGAAACAGCAGTACAACTAATAGTAAATTCTACTCACGATACCGAAGAATTTAACGAAGCTATACACCCTGTTCATTTAAAGATAGCAGAGATTAGAAAGTTTGTATGTGTGAATTTAAGTATGGAAGAATATGATGCCTATTTAGCTTGTAAAGTATGAGCTGAACGAGAAGCTTATGTTGATAAGATTTTAAAATTAATTAAGGAATAATGAAAACAGGAATAATTAAAGAACAATCAATCAATACTTGGATAATAAAAAAAGAACTTATAAAATTTTTAGAAACACAAGAAGGTGATGATATAATGCTTACATTAACTATGTCCAACCTTGAAATTAAATTATTTGTTAATTGAAAAAAGGAATTAGAATTAATTCCTAATATGGTTTGGGATAGAGAAATAACTAATAAAGAAGCAGAACAAGTTTATTATCTTGATAAGAATAAATAATTATGAAATGTTTTATATGTCAAAATGAAGCCTTATATACTGAATACAGATGTAAGAATTGTTATTGTAACAGTTCTACTGATAAGGAATTAGATAAATATTTATTAACTGAATGAATGATATGAAAGAAGAAATAAAATATTGTTCAAATTGTTGAACACAATTAGTAACTAAAATAATAAGAGCTGATAAAATAGATATACAATTTTGTTCTATGTGATGAGATATTACTATACACCCTTTATGAGCTAGATATTCAGAAAAGAATTGAAAAGAACAATATTGAATTATATTAAAGTGTCCAAATAAGAAATGGTATAATTTCTGTAATAAATATATAGATGAAGAACAAAAATTATTTACTAAATAAACTATTATGAAACTAATACTAATAACCCTACTCCTACTATTCCCTACAATAGCTTATGCTAATATAGAAGCTATTGAATTAATCTTTATGTTAGAAGATATTGGAGTTTTCGGTACAGCAGAAACTTTTGATTTAATTTTTAATGAGATATTATGAAAATAGATGTAAGGAATGTAAATATTTGAGATACTATATATACTATTAATAAATGAAAAGTGCATACAATAGTAGTAAAAGATTTTCTATTAAAGATAAATTTAGTAGCACAACCATTATGTCTTCTTGAATATTTTGATACAGAAAAAGAAGCTAAAGAGATAGCTAAAAAACAACTAAAAATACAAATGAAAGAACTAGATACATAGCTAGTGAATTGTGATTATTTAATAAATAGAATAGAATGAAGTATAAAATTCATATTGAAGTAACTTGAAGATGAGTGGTTGAGATAGAGTGAGATAATATGACAAAAGAGCAAGCCATAGAATGTGCTGAAGATAGAGTTATGTATAAAAATGGAGATGCAAATTTTGATTTTGATATTACAGATGTAGAATTAATTTAACACCTAAGTAAGATACTATGAAAGTAATATATAAAGAAGCTATAATATTATCTATACTAAGAATAACTTTATTTACAATAACATTATGAATTATATATTCTCTCTGAATTAGATGAGAAAGGTTAGAAAACTATATGATACTAATAGCAATGTGAGTATTTATATTTATAAGAAAAGATTAAATATGCAATCTACTACTATGTATATTTCTTCTACTTGATACATTCAAGAAACAGCTAAGAATAATTACATAGAAAAATGAGTTAAGAAAGTAATGACTATTGACTTTGATGATGAAGCTTGGGAAGAATATAAACAAACCAAAGCTTGAAGCATAGAAAGGAGAGATATGCTAGAAGAAAAAACATTGGAAGCAGTAGCTAAAATTTTAGATAATATCAATAGAGAGTGTAGAAAAATATCTTAATAATAGATACAATATAATTAACTAAAGAACTATGAAATGCTATAAATGTGATAAAATAGATTTAGCTGTAACAGCTCGTAAATGAACTTGTGAAGAATGTTGAGAAGAAACTTATGTACATAATACCCATAATAAATAACTATGAGAGAAACACCAAGAGAAGCAATAGAAAGAGTTGCTAAAGATATGGAATTATCTGAACATAAATTACTGAAACAAACTTGTAAAAAATGTGAGCAAGCATTCCTAGACTTAATAGCTACTCAATGTTGAATTGAAAATGCTTTAGAATGTTTTACTAATGATATAGAAACAGATATGTGTATTAAGTGCTTAGTTAGAATATGAAATAGATATATGGATGAATAAACAACAAATTACAAAACAAACTCAGAAACAATTATCTGAATTAATGTCAGAAGTGTGGATATATAACTTAATATAGGAATAATGAAATTAATACATTGAGAAGCATTAGATATATTGTCTAAGTGAACAGATAATAGTATAGAACTAATCCTGATTGACCCCCCATATAACACTATTGCAAGTAAATGGGATAA
>Ga0233412_10001774_pt1 | contig 10893 bp, 11 predicted proteins | sample Na_anoxic_4_MG_FD_180667 | JGI IMG/M metagenome (GOLD analysis project Ga0233412, IMG submission 180667) | Seawater microbial communities from Saanich Inlet, British Columbia, Canada - Na_anoxic_4_MG | ecosystem: Environmental > Aquatic > Marine > Inlet | place: Canada: British Columbia... | reverse complement strand
TTTAAAAAAAAACATACCTCATACATATAGAATTACATTCTTTGGCAATACAATAAATTTAAAAGATGTATTAGGAGATGACCAATTAGGAGCATTACCTAGTTTATCAACATACAATCAGGAGTATACAAAAACAAATATTAAAAGCAAAATGACTGCTAATTTAACTAGCACAACTAATATTTGTACTCCACTTATAACACATACTCAAAGATTAAAATATAATTCTGATTCTTCAACACACAATGATGATGGTAATTTATTTTATCATAATACAAGTGGAACAAATGGGGTTGAATGGAATCAATTAAAATTTGCCATAAGACTACAAGCAATTATTGATGCAATAGAAGCACAATATTCTGAAATAACATTTTCTAATGATTTTTTTAATGATTCAAGTAATACACAATTTCATAATTTATGGATGTGGTTGCATAGAAAAAAAGGTAGTGTAGAAGCAACTCAGCAATTAGCTTTAAATTTTGTACAATTACAAGAACTGTATAAGGTTTCAGGCAACACAGGTTTTACTGCTTCAATATTTGGTATATTAGAAATAATAGCACCGACATCTCCAACTCAAATTGTACAAACTGATTTAACATTAACACCAACAAATAATTCAACAGTATATAATATACAGATATTTAAAAATGGTTCTATATATGACCAAAGAACAAATGTAACAGGTTCACAAACTTTTTTTAATACCTCAGGAACAATATTAAGTGCAGGTCAATATAGTGTTTTTGTTGCTACTTTAGATTCAAATGGAATAACTTTTAATGCAAATAATATAGTTTGGACTGTTTCTGTTGCAGTTCCTGGTCAAGGTGGTGGTGGTGGTACTGATATTTGGAAAAATGCAACTGCATTTCAAAGTAGTACAATAACTCCATTTAATATACCTGAGCAAATACCTGAAATGACAATAATTAGTTTCTTAACATCTTTATTTCAGATGTTTAATTTAACTGCTTATATAGATAATTCAGGCACAATAGTAGTTAAGACCTTAGATAGTTATTATGCTTCAGGTTCTGCTAGTCCTATTGTAATAGATGAGTATTTAGATGTAACAAAATCTACATCTAATGTGGCTTTACCATTCAAAGAAATAGTATATAAATATAAAGGCTTAGGAACTTTTTTAGCCAAACAATATAATCAGCTAAACAATATTGAATGGGGTACATTAAAATATACTTTAAATAACGAAACTTTTGATGCTCCTAATAACACATATAAAGTTGAAATTCCATTTGAACACGTTTTATATGAAAGATTAATTAATCTTAATACAGCAGTATCTGCACCTGCAAACGAAACAACGATTCAATATGGGTATTTTGTTGATGACAATCAAGAATCTTATTATGGTTTGCCTTTAATTTTTTATGCAATAGAAGTTAGTAATGGAACTCATATAGCATTACAGACAGGAACAGGAACAGAAGATATAGATGATTATATTATTCCATCAAACAGTCTAGAGATAGGAACAACCAATGAAACTAATATTAATTTTAGTGCTGAAATAAATGAATATGATGGTTCAGAATTTATTAGAACATTATTTAATAATAATTATAGCACTTACATAAACAACGTATTTAATATAAGCAGAAGGCTTTTAAAAGTTAATGCAGTTTTACCTCAAAAAATATTTCATAATTTACAACTAAACGACTTAATACAAATAAGACAACAGAACTATCAAATAAATTCTATTACAACAAACCTTACAAATGGTAAAAGTCAATTAGAATTATTAAATGTTGGAACACCATATTATAGGGTGCTTCCTAGTGTATCGTATCAAGGCTCACTTGGAACTTTATATTATAATTATTCTGTAGGTGTTGCAGCAAGTTTATCAATCGGAGATACAATGTATAATAATGCAACATTGACTAGCACAGCAAGTTCTGGAAATTATTCTCAAATAGGTTCAACTGCAGATGATACAGTTTGTATAGATAATTCATATATAATGGGAATGACTTTAGATTCTAACGGAATAATAACAAACATATTCTGTGGGCAACCTTAAAATAAAATTATGATTAAAAATATATTAGACTTACTGAATTTAGCAACAGGAGAAACTGAAAATATCAAAATAGCAAAAGGTAAATATGCTTTACCTAAAAATTTCAAAGATGCTTACAAACAAATAAAAAACAACATCAAATGGCAATAGTAACAAAAACTTTCGAGGTTAAATTAACTACTAAACAAGCACAAGCTAATATTGATGAATTAAATAAGTCTTTAGAAGCACAGACAGACCTTATACAAGAACTGGAAGATAATATTAGTGATTATGAAAGGGAACTAGAAGGAATGAATAAGCAGGATGCTAATCGCATTAAACAGACTAAAGAATTAATTAAACAAACTAAAAAACAATTACAAGAAGAAAAGCAAGGTTTAAAGCAAGTTAATGCTGATAGAAAGATAGCTAATCAACAATTAAAAGAAGCAGAACAAAATACTGCAGATTATTCAGGAGTTTTAGGTATTGTAGATAACCAATTGGGTGGTGCTATTTCAGGTTTCCAAGGAATGACTAAAAGCATTGGTGGGGCAACTAAAGGTTTTGGTTTAATGAGAACTGCTATTATTGCAACAGGATTAGGTGCTTTAGTATTAGCGATAACTTCAGTTGCAGCAGCATTTACAGGGTCAGAAGAAGGTCAAAATAAGTTTGCTAAAATAATGGGAGTAATTGGTGCTGTTACAGGTAATGTAGTAGATTTGATGGCAGATTTGGGTGAAGCTATAATTAGTGCTTTTGAAAACCCTGTAGAGTCTTTAAAATCTTTTGGTAATTTAATAAAAGATAATTTAGTTACTAGATTTGAGGGATTAATAAATTTAGTTCCTAGTCTTGGAAAAGCAATTACACAATTATTTAAAGGTAATTTCTCTGAAGCAGGTAAGATAGCTGCAGATGCAGTTGGAAAAGTAACACTAGGGGTTGAGAGTGTAACAGACACAATAAATAGTGCTACCGAAGCAGTAAAACAATTTACAGCAGAACAAATAAAAGAAGGTAAGGCAGCAGCAGAAGTTGCTGATATGAGAGCCAAAGCTGATAAAATAGAAAGGAATTTAATTGTTGATAGAAGTAAGTTAGAATCTGAAATAGCATTATTGAGATTAAAATCAAGAGAAGAAGATAAATTTAGTGCTGCAGAAAGAAAACAAGCCTTATTAGATGCTCAGAAATTAGAAGACCAATTATTAGATAAAGAAACTGAATTTTTAGAATTAAGGCGTGATGCACAAATATTAGAAAATACTTTTAGTAGAACTAATAAAGAAAATCTATCTAAAGAAGCTGAAGCAATAGCAGCAGTTAATAGACAACAAGCAGCTAGAGCAAATACAGCAAGACAATTACAAAGGGAAGTAAATACAATAAGTAAACAAATAACAGCAGAAGAAAAAGCAGAAGCAACTGAATTAGCTAATTTTAAAAAATCTATTAGAGATGCAGAAGCAGTTTCTCAACAAGAAAAAAGAGACCTTGAATTAATAAAAATACAAGAGCATTATGATGCATTAATATTACAAGCTGAAGAAAATAATGTAAATACAGACCAACTTAAATTAGCAAGGGATGAAGCATTAAAAGCAAAACAAATTGAATTTGATGCAAAAGATGTCGCTCAAGCTAAAAAGACCTCTGATGAAAAAAAGAAAATTAAACAAGAAGAAGTAGCAGCAGAACAACAATTAGAACAAGCAAAATTAGCTTTTGCAGGAAATATTGGAAATGCTATGAAAGCACTAGCAGGAAAAAATAAAGCACTAGCAATAGCAGGTGTTGTTGTATCTCAAGCAGCAGCAATAGGGAATATAATATCTCAGACAGGAATTGCTAACGCTAAAGCAGTTGCTGCTTCTCCTTTAACATTAGGTCAGCCATTTGTAACTATGAATACAATATCAGCAGGTCTATCAATAGCAGGTGCAATTAAATCAGCTAGTCAATCTATATCACAAATAAAAAACTCAGACAAATCAACAAGTGCTGTTTCAGCAGGAAGTTTACCATCAGCAGGAGGAGGTGGCTCTGCACCACCTGTAGAACCTGCACCACCTGCATTTAATATAGTTGGAGCAAGTGGTACAAATCAATTAGCAAATGTTATAGGGGGTCAAACTCAAGCACCTGTACAAGCCTTTGTTGTAGCTAGTGAAGTTACATCAGCACAAGCATTAGAAAGAAACACTATTGAGGGTGCAACGATAGGATAAATACAAATTTAAATTTTTAATACGTTATATAATTATGAAAATAATAGAACTAATTTTAGATGAAGAACAAGAAGAAAGTGGCATAGATGCTATTTCTATTGTTGAAAGTCCAGCTATTGAATCTGATTTTGTTGCTTTAAATTCACAAGAAATTAAATTAGCAGAACTAGATAAAGAAAAAAAAATATTATTAGGTGCTTTATTGATACCTAATAAACCAATTTACAGAAATGGAAACGAAGGGGATTATTATATATTCTTTTCAAAAGATACTATAATGAAAGCATCTCAGATGTATTTAAAAAATGGTTATCAAAATAATTCAACACTAGAACACAAAGAAGCGTTGAATGGATTAACACTTGTTGAAAGTTGGATAGTAGAAGACAAAGTACACGACAAGTCAAGAAAGTATGGACTAGATGTTCCTGTAGGTACTTGGATGGGAGCAGTAAAAGTAAATAATGAAGATATTTGGCAAGAATACGTTAAAACTAATAAAGTTAAGGGTTTTTCTATTGAGGGTTACTTTGCAGATAAAATGGAAAGACCTAAAGAATCAATCAAAGAAGATATGTCAGAGGATGATAAACTACTTAATGAAATAAAAAACATACTGACAAATGAAACGGAATAACAATAGACCATATATACCTAGTAGAACAAGTCCTAAGGGAAGTTCTAGAGCGTGTTTATGTTGGGATACTAATAAATATTCTATTGATTGTTGTGATGGCTCAATACACGCACAAGGCATCGGAGTAATCACAAGAATAACTTGAAAATGCAAAATTAAATCAAATAATCGTTATATAAATAATATGAAATCAACTGAAATGTTAAACCAAATTAAAACACTTCTAAACATCGAGGTAAAACTTGAGGAAATGAAGTTAGAAAATGGCACTATCGTAAGTGCTGAATCATTTGAAAAAGGTAAAGAAATTTTTATCGTAACAGATGATGAAAAAGTAGCAATGCCTGTTGGCGAATATATGCTAGAAGATTCAAGACTAGTAGTTGTAGAAGAAGAAGGAATTATCGGAGATGTTAGAGAAGTATCTGATGAAGTTCCACAGAAAGAAGGAGAAGATGGAGAAGAAATCACTTCAGATTTAAAAGAAGATGACTACGAAGAAGATAAAAAAGATGAAGAAAAAATGGCTGATGTTGGAGATTGGGAAGGAATGGAAAAAAGAATCCAAAACCTAGAAGATGCTATCGCTGATTTAAAATCAGATAAAGAAAGTAAAATGGAAGAAGAAGAAATGAGTTCTGATTCACAACCATTAAAATCAAGAACAGTAAAAGAAGAATTTTCTGAAGAAGTAAAAAAAGAAGAATTATCTGAAGCTGCTGTTAAGCCAATAAAACATAACCCAGAATCAGTTAGTAAAACAAAAAAGGTTGAATTTGCAAAAGGTAAGTTTAACACGACACTAGATAGAGTATTAAATAAATTAAATAAATAATAAAAAAATGAGTAATCTAAAAAATGTAAATTTAGCAACTGCTGTAAATATCACTACTACGTATGCAGGTGAGTTCGCAGGAGAATATATTGCTGCAGCACTTCTTTCAGCATCTACAATTGATGATGGAGGATTAACAGTAAAAGCAAATATCGCTTACAAAGAAGTAATTAAAAAATTAGCAACAGGTTCTTTAGTTAGTCCTGCTAGTTGTGCTTTCACACCTAATTCATCTGTAACACTTACAGAAAGAATTATCCAACCAGTTGAGTTACAAGTAAACCTAGAATTATGTAAGTATGACTTCGTAAACGATTGGGAAGCACAACAAATGGGGTATGGACTAAATCAATCTTTACCACCAAAATTCTCTGACTTTATGATTGCTCACGTAGCAGCAGAAGTAGCACAAAATACAGAATTATGTATTTGGCAAGGAGATACAGCAGCAGGAGCAAACAATTCATTTGATGGGTTTGAAAAACTAATCGCAGCTTCAGCAGCAGCAGGAGATATTCCAGCAGGACAACAAATTGCAAAAGCAGCAATAACAGCAGCAAACGTAATTGATGAATTATCTAAAGTTGTAGATGCTATACCATCTTCACTATACGGAAAAGAAGATTTATTCATTTACATCCCTTCTGCAATAGCTAAGGCTTATGTTCAAGCATTAGGAGGATTTGCAGCTAACGGATTAGGAGCAAATGGTGTAAACGCACAAGGTACACAATGGTGGAACAATGGTTCACTAAGTGTAAATGGTGTTAAAATCTTTGTTTGTCCAGGAATGAGTAGTGATGTAATGTATGCAGCACAAAGAAGTAACTTATACTTTGGAACAGGAATCTTAAATGACACTAACGTAGTGAAAGTTTTAGATATGGCTGACTTAGATGCTTCAAACAATGTTAGAATGGTAATGAGATTTACTTCTGCAGTACAATTTGGTATTGCTTCTGACATCGTAGAATACGCATAATAATTAACTAACTGAATTAAGGCAGGTAGAATAATCTGCTTGCCTTTTTTTTTAAATAAATATAATAATATGGCTTGTACACTAAACACAGGTAGAAAATTACCTTGTAAAAGTGCCTTTGGGGGAATAAAAACTGTTTACTTTGCTGACTTTGGAACTATACAATCAATTGCAGTAGATTCAACAACAAAAGAAGCAACAATCACAAATGGTTCGCCTGCTCCAACTTGGTACGAATACGATGTAAAAGGTAATTCATCTTTAGAAACAACTGTAACAAGTTCTAGAGAAAATGGTACTACTTTTTATACTCAAACTTTAAATTTAACATTAACTTATTTAGATGCTAAAACTCAAGCAGAACTACAAGTTCTTGCAGTAGCTAGACCTTACGTTGTTGTAGAGGACTACTATGGTAATAACTTCCTTTGTGGTTTTGAAAATGGAATGGATTGCACAGGTGGTACAGTTGTTACTGGTGCTGCTGCAGGAGATTTAAGTGGTTTCACATTAACTTTTGAAGGGTTAGAAGAAACTGCGCCTTATTTCTTAGATAACGCAGTTACTCCAGATGCTGAACAAATACCAGTAAACTAATATTTAATAATAGTTTTTTTTAATTGAAAATCAAGCACTCTTAATAGGGTGCTTTTTTTTTGCTCAAATGATTGTACAAATTCCTTATATTATTACGTTATATAAGTAATGATTATATTAACTACATCAGCAACTGCCCAAGCATTATCCGTAATCCCTAGAGAATACACCGATGCTTTTAGCGTATCTATCACGGATGATAGCACTAACGTAACAAAATACTATGATATAACATCAGCAGTAACTTCAGGCAATTATTTAAACTTTAATTTAACATTTAATCCTATCTTAGTAGAAAATCATTTTTATGATTTAAGATTATATATTGATTACAATTATTGGAATACAAATTATAGTTTTTGGAATTTATATGACCAAATATGGAACTTAGATTCTGAACAAATAGATGACATCTATAAAGATAGAATATTCTGTACAGACCAAGATGTAGACCAATTAAATAAAAACGACCATTATGAATTAAATAAAGGTCAATACCTAACTTATGATGGGTATGATAATACATATTTAGTAATATGAAAAATAGAAAAAGAAATACATTAGGGCAATTTGTAAAAAATTCTAAGGTATCAGAGTTTGGCTTTGTTAATTTAAGCACATATACAAGTCCTGAAATTGAAGAAGTTCAAGGTAAAGAATGGGTTCAGTATGGTGCTGATAATAATTACTTTCAGTTTTTAATTGATAGATATAACGGAAGTCCAACTAATAATGCTGCTATAAATGGTATTAGTCAGCAAATTTATGGTAAAGGTATAAACGCAACAGATGGTAATAGAAAGCCAAATGAGTATGCTCAAATGATTTCTTTATTCAAAAAAGAATGTGTTAGAAAATTATGCTATGATTTAAAATTAATGGGTCAATGCGCTATACAAGTAATATATACTAAAGATAGAAAACGCATTGCTCAGGTAGAGCATATGCCTATTGAAACTTTAAGGGCAGAAAAATGTAATGAAGATGGAGAAATACCTGCATATTTTTATTTTAAAGATTGGGCAAACATTAAAAGAAGTGATGTTCCTTTAAGAATACCTGCTTTTGGTATGTCTAATGAAAGTATTGAAATATTATATGTAAAACCATACAAATCAGGTTTTTATTACTATTCTCCTGTGGATTATCAAGGTGGGTTACAGTATTGTGAACTTGAAGAAGAAATTAGCAATTATCATTTAAATAATATAATGAATGGTCTTGCTCCGAGTATGTTAATCAATTTCAATAATGGAACGCCAAATCAAGAAGAACGTAAATTAATTGAAAATAAGATAGCACAAAAGTTTTCAGGTACAAGTAACGCAGGTAAATTTATTCTAGCCTTTAATGACAATAAAGAAAGTCAAGCTGAGATAACGCCTGTTCAATTATCTGATGCACATAATCAGTATCAATTTTTATCTGATGAATCTGCTAAAAAAATAATGGTTGCCCATAGAATTGTATCTCCTATGTTATTAGGAATAAAAGATTCTAGTGGATTAGGAAATAATGCAGATGAAATAAAGACTGCATCATTACTTATGGATAATACTGTTATCAGACCTTTTCAGGAACTTTTAATAGACAACTTTGATAAAATACTTGCATACAACGATATATCCTTAAACCTCTACTTTACGACTTTACAACCATTAGAGTTTACTGAAGTTGATAGTTCAATACAAGACAAAGAAACTATTGAAGAAGAAACAGGAGTTGAAATGCAAAAATTTAGTCTTAAAAAAATAGATGGTCAAGATGTTTATAAAACTAAAGAAGAAGCTATAAAAGTAGCTGAAGAAAAAGGTTGCGAAGGTTATCACGAACACGAAGAAGATGGCGAGATTTGGTATATGCCTTGTAAAACACACGCAGAAGTACCTAAATTATCAGATGAGCAAGGAAACTTAATGCTAGAACATTTAAAAGGCGAAACAGTAAATGATGAATGGATTATTACAGATGTTAGAGATGTTGATGAAGATAACCTCGCTAATGATGAATGGGTTGCTGCTAGTATAGTAAACAAAGAAACTACATTAAGTAAAATAAAAAAATTAGTTGGATTAGCTGATGAAATAAAATCAAAAAATAAAGGTAGTTCTTATAGCGACTTAGATTCTAAAAACTATAAAATAAGATATCAATATTATAAAAAATCTAATGCAAAATCTATACAAAGAGATGCAGATGGTAAAAGAAAAAGCACTTATGAAACAAGAAAGTTTTGTGAAAATATGATGGCATTATCAAGACAAGGTGTAGTTTATACTATTGAAGATATTGACAAAGCAAGTAGAGCAGGTGTTAATGGTGGTTTTAGTCCAGAAGGTAAAAGCACTTATGATTTATTCAAATACAAAGGTGGTTGCTACTGCAGACACGCTTGGAAGCAAATTTTATATAGAAGAAAAAAAGGTGCACAAGTGAGTGAAAACTTAAAAAACTATAGAAGAACAGGCGATATACCATCTACATACAAACGAAATCCTTGGGGAAGTAAAGATGCAAAAAAAGCAACATTTGATTTACCGAATCACGGCTCATTAAAATACACTTACTAATGGCAACACAATTATTCATAAATAGAACTGACTTAGTTAGAAACTCAATACTTGATGGGAATATAGATACATCAAAATTTATTCAGTTCATAAAGATAGCACAAGAGATTCACGTACAGAACTATATGGGCACAAAGTTGTATGATGGTTTATCTGCAGCAATACCTAATATTGACCAACCTGCTAATGCTAGATGGAAAACTTTATTAGATGACTATATAGTACCGATGCTAATATGGTTTGCTCAAGTTGATTATTTACCATTTGCAGCATACCAAGTTCGTAATGGTGGTGTATTTAAACATAGGTCAGAAAATTCTGATACAGTTAGTAAAGAAGAAGTTGATTATCTAGTAGAAAAGGCTAGAACTAATGCTGAGTGGTATTCTAGAAGATTTATTGACTTTATGTCTTTTAACGAAACAACATACCCTGAATACACAAGCAACACGAATGATGATATTTACCCAAGTTATGATGCTACATTTAATGGTTGGGTATTATGAGATATAAACCGAAAGAAAAAAATATAGAAAAATTAAAAATATTTCTAAAAAAGATACAAAATAATAAAACAAAAAAATTAAAGTATGGCAACTCTATTTAACACTAAAATTTCTGCAACTTATGAGGGTCTATTTAAGACAATCGATAATGCTGCAATAACTGCTTCTTTAAAAGAATTAACAGATGGTTCAGGAAACCAATCAGGTCTTTATGTAAATAATGCAGGAGATTTTAAAGTTTCTAACATATTAGAATGGGGTTCATTAAAAGACACAGGCACAGGGGTTACAATAACTCGTTATGTAACTTCTACTGATGGAATAGAAAACTTTGATAATAATACTTCACTTCCTACAAGTGCTGCTGTAAAACTATATGTAGATAGTAAATTTGCTACTTCAGATACTTTACAGGAAGTTTTATCTTTTGGGAATACAACAGGTGGAAATGATATTGTAGTTTCTGCTAGTGATGACATTACATTTACTGATAC
>Ga0233412_10001773_pt1 | contig 10898 bp, 7 predicted proteins | sample Na_anoxic_4_MG_FD_180667 | JGI IMG/M metagenome (GOLD analysis project Ga0233412, IMG submission 180667) | Seawater microbial communities from Saanich Inlet, British Columbia, Canada - Na_anoxic_4_MG | ecosystem: Environmental > Aquatic > Marine > Inlet | place: Canada: British Columbia... | reverse complement strand
CAAGGAGTCGATTATGAGGTTGGAGATGTATTAACAATCGAATCGGGCAATTTAGATTCTACTATTACATTAACGTATGTAGGTGTAGGAGCAATGAAAAACTTTAATGGTGTAACCAAATTAACCGCTTATTGGATATGACAAAAGAAGTTACAAATATTATTGGCGAACTAGTAGCAAAGATTGACAATGTCTGCATAGGCATTTACGACCCTGCTACGACGTTAACTATGATTTGTGATACTAAGTATCTAAGAGTTGGTAAAAAGGTCACTAACGAAGCCGGAGACGAGTATATGGTCATTAAGGTGGTTGAAGATGAATACATTGAGGTTGAACCTATTATGGTAGGTTCTCCAGATCTTCAAGGTAAAATATTTTTGCCACCACCATTTTATATCTCCGGAACTAAAATGGCTACGAACCGAGAATGGACAATTTCAACTTCTGATATGACTTCAAAAACTCCTCTTGCTTGGTTACTTGAGTTGATAAGACTTGAGAAGCAGGGGCGAGAAAGTAGTGTCAATTGGCGAAGTGATTTGAGATTATTCTTTTTAGACGAAACCGATATTCAAAATTATTATACGAAAGACCATAGAGATAATGTTGTTGAGCCAATGAGCCGACTTGCAGAGCTGTTTATGGAAGTAGTAAATAACGACAAAACTTTTGAAACTATAGACGACTACGAGTTAGTCACTTTCAGTAGGTTCGGAGTTGAAACGGATAGAGGTATGTTTGAGAATATTCTTGATGCTAATTTATCCGGAGTTGAACTGAGGGTAACATTAGGAAAATACAATGCTAATTGTCATTGCGTAAATTAAGGGTGGTGCCGAATAGCCAAAAAATAAAAAAAATAATACTCTAAAATATAAAATTATGAGTTTAGGATGTAACTGCGAACAAGGATTAAGCAACACCGGTGTACCGGCTTGCGTTCCCATTCAATCAGTAACAAGCACACTTATTATGGTACCCCTCGCAGATAGTACCGGTGTTGCTAATGCTATTGACTTAACGGCGGCCGTTCCGGTCTGGGCCGATTTAATTAATGAATCAGATGAATCAAAGCGTTGGTTTCCGTTACCGGCATTTGAAAATGTTGAACTACCAAAAGCAGATTCTCAATTTGAAGAAGCGAATAGTGGCCGTATGGCATTTCTTCGTCAAGGTAAGCGTTCTTTTACGGGCGAACTTTGGGCAGATGATTCCAGTCCAACATTATTAAGTAAACTACAAAACAATCGTTGTGTTGAATTTGGAGTTTTCATAGTTGATGTTAATGGTAATTTAGTAGGTAGCCAAGTTGGCGATAGATTGTTTCCAATTCCGGTTGACAACCCATCTTTCAATCCAACGTATATGTTTGCCACTGATTCAACAGTGTCAAAAATTATTGTTGCTTTTGATTTCGATAGATTATTTGACGAGGGTACTATGTATATGATTCAACCGGATGAAGCCGGAGTCAATTTTAATGACCTTAAAGGACTTATTGATGTAAACTTTGCAGACTTCACAGAAGTAGCAAATACATCGGTAACTTTTAACGCTCAGTTTGATTACGGAACTGCATACAACAAAATCTTGTTGAAAGGTCTAGTTGGTGCAGATTTTGCGTTGTACAACAACACAACTTCTTCTGCAGAAGTGCTTGGGATAGTAACTGAAAACTTGCCACTTGAGGGTAATTACACAGTGAACTTTGTATTCGTTACCGGAGAAAGTTATACGTTGTCAATTAACAAAGTTGGGTTCACCGGCAAAGTAACTTTTACGGCAATATAATTTAAAGTCGTGAAAATTTATTGAGAAATTGGGTGGAGAAATCCACCCTTTTTTTTTGTAAATTGCACTAAATTCTTAAAATGATAGAAATTAACGGAGAAGTGTCAAAGGTGCGTTCTAAGAGGTTTACGTCTTGAGCTGGTATGTTACCATTCAAAAGTTGAGAAGCATATGGCGACCATGGTTACTGCGTTACAGAGGCGTGAAAAATTAAATAAAAAAAATGGGTTTTGACATTGAACATACTTTATTATACCGAAAACTTAGAATTTTTGGAGAAAATTTGAAAGGGTTTCGTTGGAGTCAAAACGCAATTTGGGTTAAGGTTTTAAGCGACCAAAATTTTAAAGAATGGATTTTAGATCTGGTAAGAAAAGACCAATTATTTAAAGAGGGTGTTGATGAAGATAACGAAGTTATTGGGTATTATTCAGAATGGACCGAAATGATGAATCCTAAAAAAGTTGCCGGAACTCACTACACACTTTTTGACACCGGAGAATTTTATGATTCGTTTGAATTAAGAGTCGGAAAAAATTATTTTGAGATAGATGCCGACCCACTAAAAAAAGATGAAAATGGAGAAACTACGAATTTATTTTATAAGTATAGTACATCAATTCTTGGACTTACTAACGAGAGCAAAGATAAACTTGCGCAAGAACTCATTAGAAGATACATCATCGCAATTCGAAACGTCGTTTTACGATAAGAGATACTATTCAACAATAAATGAGTTACCACTTGAGAGCTGGATAAAATGTACTGAGGGCGATTTAAAATACACTAGAATCGATATTGAAAAAGGTTCTGAGGAAATAGATGAAAAATGTTGGAATATAATTTATGATGATTATTTAAAAAAACAAGGACTTGGAAAAATGATGACAAAACTTCTTGATTGTATGATAGATAAAACCAATGCAGAATTGGATTTTGTTATTTCGGGTGATAGGTTTAAATTAACGGAGTGTGAAATGCTAGAAACTAAACTAGAGCAGATGTTAAATAACTCCGGATCTGGAATGTCAATATCGCAATGTTTAATCTATCTAAGTAAGTGGATGGGAAGTTGGATAAATACAAAATCAATCACTACAAAAGAGTATTTTGACTTGTTAAAAGAATTTGAGAAAAGCAATAAAAAATTAAAAGATGGCCAAAAAAATAAGTAGCAAGGACATATTTGCACAAGAGGATATATTCAAGGGAATACGAGATTCGGCAAAGTTGACTATTAAGCAAATGAAACTTCTGAAAAAAGAGGTTGAGGGTACTGCATCGCAGTTAAAAAAATCTATGGGCGAGAAACCAAAAATGGAATCACAACAAGCCATTCAGAAAGTTGTTAAAACCCAACAAGAAGCCAACAAATTAAAAAAAGATGCTATTCAAATTGAAAAGTTACATTCTCAGGCATTACAACAAGAACGTAGAGCAATACAAGAACTTGAAAAGATACAACAACAAAAAATAAAAACAGAGCAACAAGCGTCGAGATTAGCCGTACAACAAAGAAAAGAAAAAGAGCGTTTAGAAAAAATTGCAAGAAAACAAGTTAAGACTATAGCAGATGAATCAAACGCATACAAAAAGTTAGTCATAGAAACTCGTAAAGCAAAGAATGAATCTAAACGTCTAGGTGCCGAAATGCTTATCTTAGAACGAGCCGGAAAGCGTAATACAAAAGAGTATAGAAGTCTTGCACAATCTTATCGCACTATGGGCAAAGCAGCAAGGCAGGGTGATAAAGATTTAAAAAAATTAGATGCAACTGTTGGAGATAACTTTCGAAATGTAGGTAATTACAAAGGAGCAATTAGTGGCCTTGTTGGTACTTTAGGAACTCTTGGTGCCGGTATAGGAATCGGCCAGATCTTTCGTAATGTTACCGGAATAATGATTGACTTTGACCAATCACAAGCCGACCTCGCCGCTATATCCGGAAAGACTAAACAAGAACTTGCCGGTTTAACTGAACAAGCAAAGGAGCTGGGCCGAACCACGCAATTCTCGGCAACCGAAATTTCAAATATGCAAATTGAACTTGCAAAATTAGGATTCACAACAAGTCAGATTGAAAAATCAACCGATGACGTTGCAAATTTCGCGGCCGCTACCGGCTCAGATTTGGCGAGTGCCGCACAAGTCGCCGGTTCTGCTATGCGTATGTTTGGAATGGAAGCGTATGAAATGAGTAGAGTCGTTTCAACTTTAGGTGTAGCAACTACAAAATCGGCTTTATCATTTGGAGATTTCGAAACTGCATTATCAACTATTGGTCCGGTCGCTCAAGTTTTTGGATTTTCTATCGAAGATACAACTGCGTTATTGGCTCAGTTAAAAAATGCAGGGTTTGACGCAAGTAGTGCTGCCACCGCAACAAGAAAGATTCTATTAAATCTTGCAGATGCTAACGGAGAACTTGCACAAGAGATTGGTCGACCGGTTAAAAGTTTAGACCAAATGGCTGATGCGTTTAAAGAAATTCAAGAAAAGGGCATAGATCTGGCGAAAGCATTAGAACTTACCGACGTTAAATCAGTATCGGCGTTTGCTACGTTTTTACAAGGTTCTGATACTTTAGTTGAAATGCGAGATAGTATTACCGGAGTTGATGCAGAGTTGGAAAATATGGCCGATAAAAGATTAGATTCGGTAGCAGGACAAATGAAATTGGTTTCTTCTGCTTGGGAGGGTTTTATTTTAGGAGTTGATGATTCAACCGGAGCATCTAAAAAGATGAAAGACATGCTTGGATTCTTAGCCGAAAACTTAGCAGAAATTATGAATGCAGTTATTGAATTAACTCGAATTTTTCTTATTTATCAAGCCGTTACTAAAGGTCAAATTTTGATAAATAAATTGATGGCGAGTAGTTTTATGCAGTCTACAAAAAACATGAAAGGGTTAAGTGGAATGGCGGCCAAAGTAGGGGGTGCATTTCGCAGTATGGGTAATGCTATAAAAAGAAATCTTGGTGGGATTGCTTTAGTGTTGGTCGCAGATCTGGTAATGAAAATGAAAAGTTTAAATGACGTTGTCAATACTACTGCAAGAAATATGGATGAACTAGCCGAAGCACAAGGCGTAGTCACTGCAAACACCGAAGCAGAAATCGTCGAAATAGATGCTTTGTTTGATGCTTTAAGAAAAACCAATCATACAAGTGTAGAACGAAAAAATTTAATAGACGAAATTAATAGTAGATACGGCACTACACTTAGTTATTTAGATGACGAAGAAACGGCAGTGCTTGCAGTTGAACAAGCATACCAAGACCTTATGAAAACAATGAAAGCCAAATCAGAGCTGGAAGGTGCAAGGGTAGGTTTTGAGGTTACTCAGAGACAAAAAGTTGAGATGAAAACCGAACTTGAAAAAATGATGCAAGTTCTAGGTCCAAAATATTTTGTAAGTAAGTCCGGCGATAAGTTTATGAAAGCAAGAGCCAAAGTTAGGGGTGGCACCGCAATATCAAACTTTTTAGGTTCTGCGTTCAGAAGTGTTTTTGGAATGACCGATTATCAAAGTATTGCTAAAGAGTATAATGCCCTTGTAGACCAATACGATATGACTTTAAAACGTGCCGAAGATTATAAAAAAGACTATGTTGATAAATTAGCAGCGTTCTCAAGTATGAGTACAACAACTACAACAACAACAACACCACCACCAACGCCACCATCAGGAACTCCAACGAGAAAGGAATATGATACATCAATAAAAGACATTAAAGAATACAACTCGCAGTATTTTAAACTTCAACAAGACCGAAGAAAAAATGACGAAAAATTGAGACAAGAAGATGTTAATGATGTACTGAGAGGAGAAGTTATGAACGCAGTTAAAAGAGCAAGAGAACTGGGCGAAGCAGAAGTTGAAATTCAAGAAGAAATGTTTGCAGAAGAAACTCAATTGCGAAAAGATTTTTTAAGAGAAGAAGCAATTTTGGAATTACAAAATGCAAAAGACACTATGTTTCAAAGGCAAAAACTAGAACGAGATGCCTTACAAAAAGAGTACGATGATAAACTCGCAAAAATCCCTACATATGAAAGGACAAAAAGAAAGGAATTAAACGCGAATGGGAAAAAAGCACAATCAGATTTAAAAGCACAACAAGAACTTGAACTCGAGGACTTAAAATTGTCAATGAAGTTAAAAGCGGAAACCTTAAAAACTACATTTAAAGATCTGGATAAAAATTTGGTTGCTCAAACTCAATCATTTAATGACGCTATTAATGACGCACTAGAGGAGTGCGCAGAGGGAACGAATGAAGCAAGTCAAGAAGCAAGTGAAGATGCAATAGCAACTGCAAAAGCGACTGCCGATGCTATTAAAGAAAATTGGAAAACTTTATCGGAATTTATTAAACTTGGTGCAGATTATTTTATTGAGCAATCTAATCGAAAAATTGCTCAGATAGACAAAGAAATTGCAAAGGCCGAAGAGTCCTACAATCATTTTAAAACTTTAGCACAAAATGGAAATATAGATGCAAAAGAAAGTCTAGCAGAACAACAAAGAATAATAGACGAAAAGAATCGTGAAAGATTAAAGCAGGAAAAAATACAACAACGCATAAGATTAACGGAGACCGTTTTAACAACGTATGCTAGTAAGCAGGAAGCGAATTCGCAAAACCCACTCGCAGAAACGATAAGAGACACTACATTGCTTATGCAGTTTATTAATTCACTACCGGCATTTGAAAAAGGTACTGAGGACACCGGAAAAAATGGGCAAGGAGTAGATGGCAGAGGTGGTTTTCACGCAGTCTTACACCCTAACGAAAGAGTCGTACCAAAAAGTTTAAACGATAAGATTGGAAATTTAACTAATGAAGAACTAACTAGAATTGCCGTAGAGTATCAAAATGGTAAAACATTAGAGGGCAATAATTCGTCCAGATCTTCACTAGATTTCGCTATCTTAGTAAACGGCATAAATGAATTAAAAGATGTTGTAAAAAACAAACCCGAAACTAACATAGAGCTGGGCGAAATAACTACCTCAGTTATGGAAGTAGTTAAAAGCACCAAGCAGGGAAATGCTACGACATACAATAGGTTTAAAATAAGAAAATAATGAGACATTTTTTAAACGGAATTGAAGTTGCTCCAAGAAATTTAGACGAGATTGGTGTCGTTGCAGATTTCACCGGAAATCCGGACTTTTTAAGTATTAGTGTTGATTCATTAATATTACCTCGTGAAGCCGTTGAAATTGTAAAAAATCACATTGCTCAAGTAGGACTTTTTGAGGGTATTCCGTACAAGATAGAATTGAATCCAAATGTTTCAGTAGATTATTATGTTGATTTGCTAGATAATCTTGTAATAAAAACACACGAAGTTCAGTGTAAAATTAAGAGGAGAAAATCACTTGACAATTTTTTTGAAAGAGCAGAGGGGTCGTCGTTTGCTTTACTGAAAAAAAATGGTGTAGTTTTTGAAACTATTAATGTGCCGTATTTCATTATTAAAGATAATCAGTTTGAAACGGCATTAGAACTTTCCATAATAGTTTATATTCTAGCGAAAGAGGTTATTGCTCAATATCAACAAGTAAGTCAAGCAAGTACACAATTAACCGAAGCATCCGTTCCGATTCCAGTTGCTAGCGTACCACCGGGCGTTGGTTACAACGTTCCTGCTATAATTGGAGCGGCAATAAATCTTACTATTGCAATAGTTTATTTTGCGGCACTCGCAATTACATTATTTAATTTTGCAACTCAATTATTTTTAGTTTTATTTCCACCCAAAAGATTAGTCAAAGCAACTTATTTTAGAGAATTATTAGAAAAATCTTGCGAACATTTTGGCTACACTTTTCAATCTGATTTATTAGATGCTTCGCCAAATTTTGCAGTTCTTCCGGTTCCGATTGTACAAGATAGACCAAGCATTTGGGATATACTACCCGATGAGATCTGGCCAATAATGAACAATGGTTATCCGGATTCAATGGATTCTACTCCGAGCGTCTTACAATTCATTAGAGCGCTTGAAGTTATGTTTAATGCTAAAACCATAGTGAGAGGTAATGAAGTACGCTTAGAACGTCGCGATTGGCTTCAAGAACAAACACAACTACAATTAATTCCTGCAGTAACTTTGCAGAGCGAACGTCAAGATAAATTTACATACAATACTGAGGACATTTGGAAAAGATACTACATTCATTATGAAACTGATTTTCAAGATATTCATACGCTTGATGGAATAACGTATGATAATCACGATACAGAACTTTCAACCGAAGCAAGTTTTCCAATAACTAATGAAGATCTGGTAACAATTAAGGGTTTAAATGAAGTTCAAATTCCGTTTGCTTTAGGAGCAAGAAAGACTAAATTAACTTGGATAGAATTAATAGCGCAAGATATATTCAGAAGCATAGACCAATTCACAAGTATTATTGGAAACGGAACTAATTTTGAGCAACAAATTTTAGACCGAAAAGATGCTTTAATGATTTCTCAACAATACTATTCTAAAACTAAAGTTTTATATGGTGGACCGGGAAGTGTAAAACCAAATCAATTAATACAACAAGAAAACTATTTTGATGAGGTTTCTGCTACAGCTCTATGGAATAAATATCACTACATAAATCAAATACAAATTTATGATTTCCTAATAAGAGAAAATGTACGCATTCGAATTTCAAGCGAAGATTTCGTATCTTTGTTAAATAACAACTATGCTTTTATAAATGGTCAAGTTTGTGAGATTCTAAAACTAGAATGGATTGACGAAAAAAGTTTAGCAAGTTTAAGTTATAGAGAACCAAATAATTGGGCAGGCGGTAAAGTAATAACGCAAACGATTGATTAATATGGATGACTTTAAAAATATAGGAGAATCACTTGAAAAAAATATCCGTAAAATGCAGATATTAAGCGAAAACATATTACGGAAAATTCAGAGCGAAGAACCGGAGAAAGTTGCCCAGATCCTGCAAGACCAAAAGTCGGTTGTAAATGCTTTAAAAAATAAAGATTTTGAAGCAATAACTAAATTACAAAAGAAGTATGCCGATAATTCAAACTAACGTAACGTACAGAGATTTATTTAATACATCTCGAAATTTTCTGCAGTCTAATGTTGGCGACCCAAATGATTTTAGTATCGATTTTGATGAATCTATTTCAGTAACTGCAAATAATGCAAATTATATAACTAACAATCAAACCACCGACATTCTTGAATGGTCCGGTGGGAGCTGGCTTGATGAGGGTTTTAGAAACGGCGATATAATTACAATAACGGTTTACACTATCAGTACCGGAGCGATAATTGACTTCATAAATACAACGGTTGAATGGATAAATGGAGAACAAATGAAAGTCGTCTCCACTACTGCATCGTGGTATACAATTCCAAACTCTACTGCAGTAATATTTGTATCGGGAAGAAAACGAGAGGGGTTGACCTTAAATGTGAATATGGTGGGCAATGGCTCAGTAGGTAATCAATTTTCAATAATAGATGGCCAAGTGACCGGATTTTATTTTGATTTAACTCCTGCCGGACCAAGTTACATTGGTACTCAATTTGGGTTAAGATCTGGAATGTTTATCACTTCGGCAACCTTAACGGAAAATAGTAGTGTTTCCGGTGTTAGAAATTACACTATGCGTATTAGTTTTATTCAATCCGGTCTTTATAATTCGGCAAATTATAATTTTGATAATTGCTTAAAATTATATGCTAGAATGAATTGGGAATCTTTACTTGGAGAACCTTTTAACAACACCGAATTTATTTGCAGTTTAGATGCTAACACCGGTTGGTTTGACCAAGCATTTAACACCGGAATAATTGACGCTACATTAGTTCAAGGAATAAACGAAATTGCTTTTGACAACCCGACAACTGGTAACTTCGTTATTGAGTCTTCAAGTAGTATATATGCTATTGGTTCGGCATATGTTTCCGGAGATGATTCCTATTATAAAAACGTACCGGATTCTCAATCGCGTTTAACAATGAACATACCTACACAAGTGCCAACTTTAGGTATTCCAATACTTTCTGAAACCATATTAAATAGAGGTTATCAATTAGAAATTACTAGCGTTGTTCAATCCGGTAATCAGTACACATTCAATTTTGTTTTTACTCCAAATAATATTTTTAAAGCGTGGGCCGATACATTATCTCAGGGTAATAGAACTATGTACATTTGGTGTAGAATGGGTGATGTAAATGTTCTTGTTTTTTCCGGACAAATGACGTCTGCACCTGCAGTTACAAAAGAATTAAATTTAGAGGTTGCCGATTTTATAGACCACTCCGATAATACAACTGATGCTACAGCTCTCGTAAGCGGATATGGTGGAAATGTCGAAGATGATATTGCTTTTATTGGAAAAGTCTTTTTAAGAAATTACAATGTCACTACTTATCTAAATATTGGCATTGAAGCATACAATTTTAATACCGGAGACACTTTCACTTTGCAACAATCAAATTTATCTTGGGCAAACATACCTCAAGTGAATGGTATTTATCCGGTCAATGCCGTTATTCCAATTAATTCTGAACTACCAACTACATCTGAAAAGATAAACGCTCTAATCGTCCGAGATACATCGCTAGACACTAGTTTGGGTTACGGTGTCAAAATTTATTATCCGTTTCTATTAAATTGGCGATATTGGTTGGCTCAGAACAATGCAAATGCCGACTTTTATCCAGATCTTCAAACACAAAATTGGGTTCCTTATGGGAATACTAACGATTGGAGATTAAGACTGCGACTTGAACTAGATATTAATGACGAAAATTACGAATTTTTAGACGAGGTTGCTATAAAAGACTATGATAGTGAGCCGGATATTATACAACAAATTGCTTTATACCGAGAAACTGATTTAGCCACTGAAGTTAATGTAATTGTAGAGGGCGAAATGATGAGAATTGTAGGTCAAAACATACATACGAGTGGTGCTAGTTGGATTCAAGATAGTGTTTGGGGAATGATAACCATAGAACCAACGGAAAGTAGTCCTCGTTGGATTTCAAGCACGATTTTGCCTTACGATTTAAACACTCAAAATCCGTTATCTCCAATTTCCGGTTTACTTT
>Ga0233412_10001772_pt1 | contig 10905 bp, 12 predicted proteins | sample Na_anoxic_4_MG_FD_180667 | JGI IMG/M metagenome (GOLD analysis project Ga0233412, IMG submission 180667) | Seawater microbial communities from Saanich Inlet, British Columbia, Canada - Na_anoxic_4_MG | ecosystem: Environmental > Aquatic > Marine > Inlet | place: Canada: British Columbia... | reverse complement strand
AAAGGTTAAATAATGGAGAATGGACATTATTAAAAGGATTGCCTACAGAAGATGAACATTTAATAGAAACATTTGGTGAAATTTTTTCACCTATAATCGGTTTTGAAAAAATGATGGCACATGATGGAGGTACTTATTTTGCGATTTTATGTAATTACAAGATAACAGATGAGCAAAGAGAAAAAATATTAAATATCTTTGGTAAAAAATAAAAACAAAAAGGCTTACCATTAATTTGATAGCCTTTTTTTTATTTGATGGTTATTTGATTAATCCTTCTTTTTTATGAGAATTGTAATAACTGCTTTTATAATATTCTAAGTAAGGACCAGCACCTTTGACTAAAACACTTTTTTGATTTTGTTCCTCCTCTACAAATTCAAGATGTAACCAATCTGGACAAAATGTATTTCCATACTCCCAAATTATTTTAGTCCATTTTACAGTTTCTTGATTTTCTAACAACCAAAAAAATACATCTCCAGTAATATTTTTACCTTGCTTGTAAATTGTGATGTCTGCTGCTTTTCCTTTTGTGTGTTCGCTGTTTTTCGCTCCTCTTACTGCTTTGTTTAAAGCATCACAGCGATAACCTGAATTAGGAGAAAAAGAACCAAACTCATTGCGAATAGGCTGTAAAACATTATCGCATAACTGACTTAAATTTTCAACAATTTCAGCTTTTGGGATAAATTGTTCTTTAATATTTTGCTTTGTTGCAGTTGTGCTTCTTGTTAATTCTGCTAAACTAAAGTTTTTACTTAATTTCATGTTTCTATATTTTTATTGTGAACTACTACCAAATAAAAAATCAACGATCGTTCCTACCTTCATACTCATACCTCCATGAAGCGTACTTACAAAAGAAACAATGTAGTTTTCTATTTTAAGACCTTCTAAAGAGATTTTGAACATTCCTATTAGGATAAGAACAGATAAAGCAATGTACACGACTAAAAACGTTATAGCGAATACTTTTTGAAGAGAACCATCTACTTTGTACAAACTTCGAGCGTCTTTTTTGTCTTCTAAGTATAATTTTTCAAGTTCTTGTTCAAATTCTAATTTTTGAAGTTCAAATTCTTGATGTAAAACTTTTGCTTCTTCGCTCTTTTCTGATTCCTTTTTTAACAGATTTCCAACATCTTGAATTGCTCCAATGTAATTTCCAGTCAATGCTTTTGCTCCTACTCCAACAATTGAAGGAACAATGATTTTTGCTTTATCAAGGAACTTTTGAAATTTAGTTTTATCACTCATTTGATCTTGTATTTATTTTCACATTCTGCCTTTACGGCTTCATCTCCCAGCTTCATTTGTGAATGCAAGTATTCGTTTTGTCTTTTCAGGTTATCGAAATCATTTTTTAGAGTACTTGCTTTGTTTGTTAGTTCTAAAATGATTCTTTGATTTTCTAATAAATATGTTTGAAAAGTGTTTTTGTGGTCCTGCAATTCGTTTTTATGCAAGTCTTTTATTCCTTGTATTTCCTTTGTTGTTCTGTTTCTATAACTTACCTCTTTTTCATACGTTTCAGCGCCTTTGTCCTGACTTCTTACAAAGAATGTATAAAACGCAAGAACTGCTGATACAAGCAAAGAAATTACACCGACATAAGTATTTACGATGCTTTGTGTTTTTACTTCCATAATTTTATTTTATTACAAATTCTTTTACTCTTTCAACTTCTTTTATCATGCTAATTTTTTCAGCATTTGATAAATTTGTAGGTTCATTCCATTGGAAAGCTAAGAAACCAACTAAATGAGCTAATCCATTTTTATCAACAAATCTTTCATCAAAAATAGCTACGTAGATAACAGAAATAACATTAATTCTTGTTAAAGTAGTATTGAAATATGCATCTTTTTCTGTTCGTAAATTAGGTAAATAAACGTGTCCTTCGTGGTACAGTTTAGCGAACTTTTGGGCAAAAGGCTCTATACTCCAATTCTTCAACTTATACCCTCTTTTTAATTGGTCATGTCTTACCGCTTCTTCAATACAGCTCATTTTATTGAAGTGAAACCCCCATTTTGTTGAATCTCCATTATGGAAGACGTTTACATTTACGTAAGTACAGTTATACTTTTCTTGCATATCTTGAAGGATGTACTCAAACCTTACATTTTTTTCAATTGCTGAACCAAATTGATCAGCTTTTACTATTTGTCCAGCTTCATTTTTTTTAACAAAGAAAACTTCTTTTATTTCCTTCTTAAATGAGATATAAAGCAAAGAAATTACAATAAATATTGTGAAAATATCCCTCTTACGAATCTTTGTGAAATCAATATCTTTTAAATTAAAATTAAAGTTTATCATGTTATTTTATTATATCATCCCAATACAAAGCCCCAAACAAACGAACACCGTAATATCTGAGGTAATTATCAAACTTGTTTTTATTATGTAAATTTGAAAGCCTTAACATTTGCTTGTCTGCAAACTTACGCCCTCTTCTATCTTTTGTGATGTACAAATAATCGTGGACCAAAGCACCAATTAAGAAATTACCAAATGGAGGCATTACACCCCAAAGAAATTTAGGAACACTTGATAAATCATTTTCAAAACCTTCAGGAATAATTAAAACTGACTTATCCGAAAGTTCAACTTTTAACTCATTCGCTGTTTTCCATTTTTTACCCTTTTTTGAAGGAATATAAGTCAGTTTTATTTCCATAATCTTAAAATTTACTTAGTTTTTCTTCCCTTGCTGCTTCAATTGCTGCTAAATTAGCCCAACCAATTGCATTTGCTGTATTTCCTTCTGTACTTAAATCATTTATTTGCAATGTTCCTAAATTATCAACAGGATTGTTAAAATCACACAATAATTTAAGGCTGCTTTTACTGTCAAAACTTGGAGCGTCTGGATTATTTAATATACCATCATTTCTATTTACTTTTGTTTCTGAAATAGAAAGTTGTCCTTCCCAAATTGCTAAATAAAATAATGTACCTTCAAAATAATTAACACCATCAAATCCAATGGTTAAATCTCCCGTAATGCCATCAAAACCTACTGTAATTGCATCATTTGGATTTATCCCTTCCGTCTGTATTGTATTATATTGTATTGAATTTATTTGATTATTAGCGAAAACCTTTGTATTTCCTACAAAGCTAATAGGTAAAGAAATATTTTTTAAAGGACTTACTCTCATGCAAGAATATTGCATTTTTGAAATATCTTGTCCAGTATTTAAATTACCCACGCCAACTTGTGACCCTGAATTTATATAATTTAAAGATAAAGTTTTCTTTGTCGTATCTCCTACAACTTCAATATAATTATTTACACCGTCTTTTTTAGATATAATCGCTTGTTTTGTAATAAATGCAGTATCAGAAGGCATTGTAAATGCAACTTCTATTGTGTAGGAATTGTCTTTTACATAATTAAAATTAGGGATTGTAAGGTATTGAGTTGTTCCATTAAATTTTAACCCAAATTTTCTAATTTCCTTACCTTTATAAATAATAGAATCGCCACCACCTGCAAAATTTACCCCTAAAACTCTGGTATAATAATCTGCATAAGCTGTAAAATCCGAAGTTCCTACATTTAAACCTAAATTATCATTACTCCAATTAAAAGCATTCCCATGATTTCCATCGCCTGAAATATCTATTATAACACGATTGACACCATCAACGTAAGGTATATGATTTAGTGGATAATGTAGCTTTTTATTGTCATCTAAAGTTTGCATATAAAGACCAGTAGCAAACATTTCTGAATATTCCAAAGGTGTAAGCATTCTATCAAATAAAGCGATATCCCTCAAAAATCCTTTCATTGGTACAGCAAAAGAATTTCTAAACGCAAAAATACGGCTTCCCGTTCTTCCTACTGCAGAAATTGTTGTTGCTCCAATGTTTAAAGTCTCAACTTCTGAACCATCAACTACTAATATTAAATTCCTTAAAATAGAATCATAATTTATGCAAACAGCATGAAGCCAATCATATTTTAATTTATAAGTAAAATCAAAATCAGTTTCCTGAGAACCCAAACCAAAACGAATTTGTATATTATAATCTGACGCATCTTGTATCAATGAAATTTGTACACCATTCAAGGAAGGAGAACCCCCTCCTCTGAAATCGTGCATAACAACAAAGTTACTGCTTTGCTCATTATTTATAAAAAAGCAATAAGCCCAATCTGATAAATCAGTAAAAACACCCAATCCAACATAAGGACTATCTATGTATTTATTTCCAGAGCTGTATAATGCAAAATCATCTTTAAGACGATTGCGATTAAATGCAACACTGGCTATTTGATGATTTTTATTTCTATACATTTTCTTCTATTGATTTTGTGAAAATAGAATACTCAGAAACCATTTTATTATCAGTTGTTTTTCCCAAAATTTTGTACTCTGTACTGCTTTCTAATCCAGAAAAAATAGTTGATTCTTGCCAATTTGTACCATCAATGCTGTATGAAATTGTACCATTACCATTTATTTTTGTAATAGTAATTTCCGTTTCTGTACTTTCAAGTTCAAAAATTAATGGTTGCATAAATTTTAAATTGTCGTTTTCATCAAAACATATACAATTTTTGTCTAAAAACTCATTTCTAACACTACCATTTACACATAATTTAGCAATAGATTGTCCTAAAGTATCGCCTAATTCAGAAGGGATATAATCGTAAATTTTATCATAATCTGTTTTAGAATATGAAAGTTCTTGTTTTACAACTTTTCCAGCTATTTCACCTTTATCATTTAAGTTTTGAACCTTGTTTTCTACTCCTAAATTAAACATATTAAACCCAATTAAAAGCGAGTTTAAAGGTACGTTTGTCAAAATACCATCTTTTATGTACTCAAAATAATGACCGTTTTCAATGTTTGATATTGATACAGTAATGCTTGTGTTTTTATATTGAAATTCCATTTTTATTTTTATTTTTAATTATATTGTACAATAAAACCTTTTTCACCTAATCCAGTAACAACAGGATTTACGGCTCTAATCCACAAAAAAGTAGTAGAAGTCGCTCCACTCATAAAGAAGTCTAATCCCCCTAAATTACCTCTATTAGTCCAATTTATTTTGTCCGTACTTGTTTCATATTCTACACTTGTTATACTTCCATCTTGTCTTTCAGTTCCGAAAATATCCACAGTTCCATAAGAAGGCACTTCATTTGATGTAGGAGAAGAAGTATTGAAGAAAAACGGAAACTCTTTAACTATTGGTAAACTATTTTCAATGGTTTTTACTCTACTTGCTAATTGATTGTTTACTGGTCCTTGAAATGCAGGGAAAACATTCCCGTCCCAATCTGTATTAGTTGAGCCATCGTCAAAAGCAAGTGTGCTTGTAATTCTTAGTTCATCCAATTTATTAAAATACGAATCAATAATGTCCTGAACTTGAGAAAGCAATTCGTCCAACCAAGTACGTAAAATAGCTGCTGTAATTTCCTTATTATTGTTGTCAGGAAAAGCAGTATCTTTATTTGTGTCAAGTGTTGTGTTTTGCGTTGTTAAAACACTCCTTATTTTTATGCTCATATCATAAATATTTATACGTTTCTTTTAACTGTGTCTTGTGTTCTTTCTTGTAATGCGAAAGTAAAAGAACCTTTTGAGTTTACGTTATAATTTCCTTTGAAATCAGATATTTCTGTAAATAATACATTAAAATCTATAAGCTTTTTATAAGCGAAAAGGTCGTAAGTAGTAATAAATACATTGTTTGCAATTACTCCATTTTCTGTAAATAAATCGCCAATTGAATCAGGTATTAAATATGTTTCAACTTCAAAGTTTTTAATACTTTTGTCTTGTATTTGCGTTACTTTTCTTGTACTTGTTTGGTAATTATCAACAGTCAAAGTTGGAGCTGTATATCTTAATTTTCCCTTAATCCTCAATTCTGTGGACCAATTCAAACCACTATAATCAATTCCGTCCTCAATCAATCCATTTTGAATAAATCTAAAGCGAATTGTTTTGTTTGCGTTTATGTCACTGAAAGCAGATAATCTAAAATCATACGTTTTTGTAATGAAATCACGATTAAAAACAGTTTCTTTAAATTCAAAATAATACTTTCCAGTTCCTAAAGTATCAATTATCTTTTTCCAATCAGCAATAAAACCAACATAATTTATTTGATTTTCTGTATTTGTAAAGCTCCCTTTTGGAAAATATTCACCATATAGATTATCATTGACAATAAAAGGAACACCATCTTTTACGATGTTTATTTCTAATGTTGCTGTATCTGAACTTAAAGCAATCAAAAAACTGCTTTTATCATTCTTATAATCTTCTGTACTTAGTGGATCAGCAAAAACATTGTTTACATATTCGCACTCGTAATCGCAAGGACAAAAATCAATTAACACTTTTTCTTTTGGAGTTGAAACTGTTTGAGTTTCGTATCCATCAGCAAGTATTAATTGTTGCATTGGGTTGCTGTTTATATTTTCTGTTATTATAGCCATATTTTACACAAAGAAATCATTACTAAAATCATCATTAAATTCCCCAGAAACAACTGCTTCTTTTAATCCTAAACGAGCGTATAAATTGTATTGTACATTTTCTATTAAAACGCTGTCTGTTCTACATTCAAGTACAATATTATTTCCATTTAGAGAAAGTTTTAAAACTGTTTCAAGTTCTAAAGGAATTAATAAATTATCAACTGGAGCAGAACGAACAGAAGAAAGTTCGTAAATTTCCTTGTCCGTTGTTGATAAGTATTTTTCAATTCTTATTATTCCGTAATAATCATCTAAAACTGGAGTAATTGCAAAGTTTGGTTGAAACTCAGCTTTTATTATTGTTTCCTCTCCAATTAAAATTGATTGACTTAAATTTTCTAAAGCAGAATCAAAGGTTTCTATTGGTAATAATTGCCAATCTTGATCTCCAATAACACCAAAATCATTGGCTATTAATTCGCTTTTATGAATATATTGCGTAGTTGTTTCTGGATTAGAAATATTAGCATCTATAACAGTCATTAAAGTATATCCTTCCTTTAAAGAATAATTACTTGAATCTTTATTTAATCCGTTATTAGATTCATTTATATCATAAAAAACAGTATCAGCATTAGGCAAAGAAACCCACTCTTGCCAATCTATTTTAAGCCCTAATTGAAAATCATAATTTATAAATGTACCATCAAAAATACCAGTCGTTAAAACTTTTTGGTTGAATTGGTCCAAAGTATCAAGTTTAAAACCTTGAAGCTCCTCAATATTTATCTGTTGATTTCCATCATTATCAATTACAGCATTACTTACATTAAATTGATTTCTTTGGATTAAAAAATATTCGTTTGTTCCATCTTTCCAAGCAACAAGATTAATATTAAATGTTTCGATTAATGCTTCTTTAGTTCTATCTAATCTGAAATTTCCCTTTACTGTATAACCATCTTGAATCCAACCTTTATAATCCGTAAAACCTACCTCAGTAACATCAGTACCATGATCATAATTTGTAAATTCATCTACTATTAATAAATCAGGAATATCTTTTGAAGAATCATAAACATTTACATCAAGTAATATATTTGTTCTATCGCTTTCGTTAGATGATAAAGAAGGAGTGTCAAGTAGAACGGCAAGTAAATAGTTATCTGTTTCATCTAATTTCTGACCATTTAAACCGGCTGGACTTTGTAAATCTACATCAAAATTAATTTGTAATGTTGTTGCATTGATTAATGTAGTTGTTACATTTTTTACAATATTATTTGAAGCTCCTTCTCTTACTCTATTTAATAAAAGATTTTCTTCAATATATTGCTCAGTATTCAAATAAACGCTTTCATCAGTTGGCAAATATGAATGCGAAACAATTATTTCCTCAGTACCAGTAAAAGAGCCTGAATCTCTTGAAACTACTGCTTCTACCTCTGTAACACCACCAAAAAGAAGGTTATCATTTGGAAGACCAGTTGATTGTATTGTATAAGCAATTGAATCTTTTGAATATACAGTTTGTATTCCATTAAAATTTTCATCATAAAAACCTACACTTCCTTGTAATGAAGAAAATTCTACAATTTTATTACTGTCTTCATCACTTAAAGTTTTCTTAAAATTAGCAGAAAAAACATATTTTAAAGAATTTGTTCCCGCCAAAAAGTTTGGAGCAATTATTTTCTGAATGTTGCTTAATTGATCAGCCGTATAATATGCCATTACTACAACGTAGTGTATAACTCTATAATTTAATACAGTATTTTGTACAACAACACCTCCAGCACCACCAAAATTAGCAGCCCTTGTTATTGGAATATTTGTATTCGCTAATCTTTCAATTGTAACGGTTGGAACTCCAGTAATATCATTTTGCCAAGACCTTGAAGAACCCAAAGGAATACCATCAATAGGACCAGCAATGTTTTTAAAATAATACCCTTGATCTTCTCCCGTTAATTTTGATTTTATATTAAAAGGCTCTTGATTTTCTATTAATCCAAAATTATAATAAGCATCCTCAAGTACAGTAGTACCAACAATTAAAACCTCAGCACTTGGAGTCCAAACTATGTCTTGTAAAGTATTTATATCAGTAAAAATAGTTGTTCCATCTTCTGAAATAGCCGTAATGTTACCAGTTGCATTGTCATACTCTGGAGCGGTAAAACCAGCCTGAAAAGATATTGAATCACCTATTGAAAAACCATTATCGGGAAACTTTTGACCAGATTTTATAATTATTCGCCCTCCGTTGTCGTAAACTTCAACATCTAAAGGCTCAACATACCAAAACAATTCTATATCAAAAGTACATTGTACAAGTTCACTTATACCAGCCTTAAGTTTATTTGTAGCACCTATAAAGTTTCTAATTTCAGAAGCGAACGAACTGGCTTTTATATTACTTATTATTGGCATATAGATTGTTTTTTATTTCAATAATTTTCTGAATATCTCCATTTTTTAAACTCTTTTGTAATTGAGTTATTTGCTCATAAGCTTGTGGGTCTTTTTGAAGAAGTTGTTTTTTTAATGAAGGCAGCATTTTTTCAATAGCATTCATCTGAGCGCCTGAATTTTGAATAACTTCTTTAGCTAATTTCAATGTTTTATTTAAAATATTATTGCTTTCCATGATGATTATTTAGTTTCTGTAAATTCTTCCTTTAGATTTTTCGTATAAATTTCTTCAATGTAAAAATCTATTTCAGCAGTATCAGCGCCAATTATCCAATTTAAAGAATTAATTCGCCCTAATTTACCTTCGTTTGTGGTAAAATACGAATTTTCAAGTAATTGTTTGTAATTATCGTAAGAAAATGGAATAACAACCCCTGAAAATACTTTATGTTGCTTTTTATAATTGTTCTGCACAAAACTATTATAATCAATATAATTATCATAATAATACTTTGCGTTTACTTTTTGTCTGTTATCAACTGCGATTTTGTGGTTTTGTATTCTAATTAGTTTAGGTTTATTAAAGAAATACGTACTTGTTTTTAATGTTCTCAGTCTGTTTGTAATCACGTTTACACTTGAAGACTTCGCTCCCCAAAATTCAAACAATTCGTCCACAGTTTCCAGCAAAGTAGTTAAGGCATTTTCAACAGAATTAAATTCAGTCTTTGCAGTTCCTAAACAGATATTAAAACGATTTTCAACAAAACCAGTTATTAAAGTGTTTTTAGGATTGTTTTCTGTTATTGGTTTCGTTGTTATTACGTACGAAGTTCCTTGATAATTGTCAAGTGTGTAATCCTCAGAAATATCATTGTCAAATGAAATCAATCTTGATTCCTTTAACTCATTGATATTATAAGAAAATGGAGCATCTAAAACGTCAGGTAAAATGTAAGTGCTTTGTAATTGAAAATAATCATCCAATTCTGACCTCATTTCGATTTGACCTTTTCCATTAACAAATATCTTTGCGTTAAATCTATTTAAAGCAAGTTCCAAAAATTCAGAAGCAAAGAACCCATAATCTGAATCGAATGGAATCCCTATATTTTCCCTATCTTCAGCCTTTGAAGGCAAGTAATATTCCTCCTTTACTTCCTCTATATTTGTTATAAATTCATAACCTAAGTATTTGAAAATCTTTGTTAAAGCTAAATTGTAATTTATACAATATTGGTCCTTAACTGGTGAAAGAATGCTTTCCAAGATTTGCTGTACTAAATTTTTTATAGCAATTACAGAAAAAGCAATAAAAGCAGCATCAAAGATAATTGAAGCAATTGCATAAACAATCGCTCCAAGTCCTCCCGTCGTACTACCTGAAGTAATTCCCGCTATAATACCAATGTTTTGAGCGATGTTTCTTGTACTTGTTATTATCTGCTGAATAAATGAGTAAATAGCAAAAACAAGAAACAGCGTTTCAATTATGTTAAATTTCTTTTCAACAACACTTTCCACATAATCATAATCGTTTGGAGTAATTTCATTTATACTTCTAAGATAAGCAAACGTCAAACCTTGCAATCTTTCAGAAATAGAATTTAATCCGTCTTTCTTTTTTACCTTACATAATATTTTCGGTTCTAAAGGCATAAGGTTTTCATACGTTTCAAAATCAAGGAATCCTTCAAATACAGTTCTTTGCTCAGTACCTTCTTGAATAACTATTTTAAAGTCAAGTCCTTCAAAAATTCCAACTCCTCCAGTTAATCCGTTGTTTTTATATTCCTCTATTATCTGAAAAGCACGATTGACAAAAGTAAATTTATCAGTTTCGATATTCCCTTGAATCGTATCTCTAAAATCTACCTGAGTGGATACTTCTTCACGTTCAACAACATCCTCAATTTCTTGACCTCCTAAATAATATTTAACAAAATATGGTTGCATGATTATCCTCTTTTAGTTGGAACAAAAACTTTCTTGTGATTCTTGCTAATCTTATTAGCGTAGGTATAAAC
>Ga0233412_10001770_pt1 | contig 10910 bp, 29 predicted proteins | sample Na_anoxic_4_MG_FD_180667 | JGI IMG/M metagenome (GOLD analysis project Ga0233412, IMG submission 180667) | Seawater microbial communities from Saanich Inlet, British Columbia, Canada - Na_anoxic_4_MG | ecosystem: Environmental > Aquatic > Marine > Inlet | place: Canada: British Columbia... | reverse complement strand
GGTAAATTCTCCTACAGGCGATTTAAAGTCAGGAGTGGGTAAATTCACTTTTATTGAAAATATTTTCTAAAAAATAGAATACAAAAAAGACTATTCAATAATAATTCTTGACAAGGCAAGTCTAATATGTTAATCATATATTATGAAAAATAATTATAAAATATACCCCGAATTTAAATCTAAAGGCCATAACTATAAAAGTAAAGAAAAAGCTGTTTTATATAGATGTGAAAATTGTTTAAGATTTTATTGGTCCAACCCAGGCTTGGACTCTTATTGTAGTTGGAACTGTATTAAATATGACATTAGGATGGAAACGCTCAATAATGGATATAAAATATGTAATTCGTGTGAATTGCCTAAAAATCTAATTAACTTTAGAAAAAATGATAAGAAAATAAGCGGATACATGGATAATTGCAAACTCTGTGAGTATATCCGCAACAACAAAGGTAAGATAGATCTTGAATATAATGATGAAAATATAGTATTAGATAGATTATCGGGGTTTGGCTATCAATATATACAAAAAATATATAATACAAGCTGTGCTCAAATATCTTATATATTATTACAATCTGGATATACACCACAATGTAGATATTGCAACAAAATATTATATGATGAACCTATTAATAAAGAATATTGCGATGATGATTGCATGCGTAAAAACAATATAAAAAATAACAACCTTTATCATTATTTTTATAGATGTAAGAATTGTTCTAAAATTTATACCAAACAATACAGACAAAACAAGGATGGATATTGTTCCATATACTGTACTCATTATGATTTAAATGATATAATATTGTCAATAGGATTTAAAAAATGCTGCTCCTGTAAAGAAGAGAAGGATCTGAAAAAATTTGGTAAACTTAAAAAATCTAAAGACGGATTTAACTCTAGATGTAGAAAGTGTTCTAATATGTCTTCCAATAAACCAGAATACCTACGACGAGCTGCCAAGAAAACTCGTGAACGCATGCAAAATGATCCAGAATATAGAAAACGCAGACTTTTCATAAGACGTGAGTGGGAAAAAGAAAGATATATTAATGATCCTAAATATAAATTAGATATGCAAATGAGAAAATGGATGAATGGTTGCTTGCATAATATGAATTATTGTAGATATTGCGAATCATTTGTAGATTATACCAAAGCCGAACTAAGATCCCATTTCGAAAATCTCTTCAAAGATGGTATGTCTTGGTCTAATTATGGACAGTGGGAAGTAGATCATATAAAACCCCGTTCATCCTTCAACTACACCAACCCCAAAGATTTCTCCTTCAAAGAGTGTTGGTCTCTATCTAATCTGCAACCCTTATGGAAAGAAGACAACTTATCTAAGGGTGTAAAATTCACCGAATAATCCAATATTACAATTAAAAAAAAGTTCTTGACATCTTTTCCCGCCTATAAGATAATAATCAAAATTAATTATTGGAGAAAGAAATGATTTCAAAAGACTTAGTAACACGAATTTCAGAAAGGGAATTAGAAAAGAGATATGGGAATTTATCTGAATTTGATCGTATTTCATTAGATAATCTATATTATTCTTATGAAAATGATGAATATTGTAGATTTATATATCTTCAAATGACTAAAACAATGCTAGTTTGTTTAGTAACTGATAAATATGTAGAATTGCGTGAAAAAATATCCGAAATAGCAAATTATTTTAATAAAACTTGTAATGTTGAGACTCTTTACAAGGATGAATATATAGAATTGGGAGATATATCTGATGAAATATATAGAAAAAATTTAAAACTTATAGATAAATACTATTTATTATATGCATACGTTAGGGTCACATTAAATGCTTTAACATATATAATGGCCACTGTAACTAAACAAGGTAGAAGAAAAGAATTGTTTGTAAAGCTGCATAATGTGTTTAATTCTTTTGAGATCGATAATTTTATTAAAAACAGAAACAATAAAATACAAAATAATCCTTGACACCATCTCCCCTATATGGGAGAATTATGTTAACTTTTTTTATTGGAGGAAAAACAACATGCTAACACCAGAAATGAAAACAATGAAAGATTGGCTTAAAGATAATTAATAAAGGAGGGAGATATGAATGAGATAAAAGCAAAGGAAGCAAGGATGAAAGCAGGATTATATAAGGAAGAGATAAAAGAAGAATTAAAAAGGATTTATAAAAGTATAGAGGAAGCTGCTGAACTTGGAGATGTTTCTATAATAGAGAAAGGGAAAAGATATAGACCCTTTGGCCTTGAAGAAGATTGGCATCCCTTTTTAAAACATATTGTATGGAATTTACGTAGAAATGGATATAAATGTACGAGTTATTATAATGACTTTCGAGGTGCTGATGATATTGGTTTGAAAATCAGTTGGGAAACTGAGTAATGGAAATGGTAATGGGATAATGTTTTAATTATAAGGGAGGAGAGAATGCATATAGATGATATAGAGGAAATATTAAAAACTCAAACTGATATTATATTGTATAATAATTAAGGAATAAAAATGTTTTTTGTTAAATATCGCATAAATAAAATTAGGGAAAGAATATCCGGCCTCAAGTCGGAAATAAAAGAATTGGATACATTGGTACATAGTGGTGCTACATTACCTACTACCTATATAGACGATTTATTGGATAAGCGTTATGATCTTGGTCTTTTAGAAGAACGGTTAATTATATTGGAGGAGAAATGAAACAATCAGAACTAGATAATCATATAGCTAGAGAAACTAGACGTAATTTGAACGAAGGTTATTATTATGCGTTAAAAGAAGTATTGAAATCCATTGAAACTATGCAGTCTGAAAATATCAACGATATTGAAATAACACATAGATTAAAAAGTAACATAACTGACATGTTAATAGAGAGAAAAGATGTAGTTAAGAGCGTAACATTGGAGGAATAACATGTGTACACTAGGAGATGCCGAATGGCCTGAGATTTACACAGAATCAATGCCAAAAGCCAGAAAACAACATAAATGCTGCGAATGTCACTCCCAGATAGACAAAGGGGAGCAATATTGGCGTATAGATGGTAAATGGGATGGTGAATTTACATCATATAAGATGTGTTTGGTTTGTGAGACTATATTCAAAGAGGCTCAAAGTGTTTTGTCTGATAAAATTCCATTCGAATGTTTGTATGAGATAGTTGGTAATGATTTTGATTATATTATAAGGGAGGAGAAATAAAATGGAAGAGTTTGAAGGGAAAGTGATAAGATATATGGAGCCAAAGATAGATATTGATACTGATGGGTATGTGGTGGGGTGCGATTATGATATTGGTATAACTATAGTGGAAAATAATCATAAAGATCATTATTTGTATTGTTTAAGGGGTCCATCTTCTGGTTTAGTTGAATATAGTTCAGATAGTACTTATGAATTTTATAACGAATTATTTAAAAATATAATAGCTATGCTTAAAGAGGGAATTTTTGATGATTCTATATTAGAAGAGATTAGAAAAAAATATGGAGGCAGTGTTGGTTTAATAGACCCTAATTCATGTCCATTTAACAAATAGGAGAAATAAGATATGAAAAGACTACTACTACTATGTATAGTGTTTTTTATGGGAGCTTGTAGTGAATATCCAGGAGAGAGCGGAGAAGTTGTGTCGTGTAGATTTAATATTCCAACCAGTGCTTATAATGTTAAAGATGTGGGAAATGGTTATTACGAGTTCACATATGATGGCAACCGATATTTAACAGCCTATAAGAGAATAACTATTATAGGGTCTGTGGAGGAATAATATGGAAACATTTAAAGAATATGTAAAAATAGAGATGGACCTTATTAAAAAACATCACGAACAATCTTTAAAGATCTACGAATCTGTGTTGAAAAATTTTGCATTAAATACAGATGGAGGAAAATCTGATATTTATTTGTATAACGAAATGATGTGTCATTATCATAAATTAGGACTAGATAGTATCAGTGGGTTAATGGATATTTATATTAAGAGACCGGAAGAATAATATGGAATATTTTGTAGGGTTATTTTTAGGGTTTATATTGGGTTTTATGGTAGCAGTTAGTCCTTCTTACGATGTTGGTTATAAAAAGGGCCAAATAGACGCAATAAACGGGATAATAAAATACGAATTAGTAGATATGCCAGATCAAACAAAGGATTGGAGGAAAATAGAATAATGCAAGAAGAGAATGGGATTCAACTAGGGGATTATGTATTTGTCAGTAGATATTCTGATGGTGACTTAGATGATCCGTGGTTTATTGGGTTTCTTCAAATGATAGGCGAAGATGATAGAGGAAGCCTTTATAAAGTTGATGATGGTTGCGATGCTCATCGCTTTTATGGGCATTGTATGAAATTAACCAGGGAAGAGGGAGAAAGAATTTTATCGCATTATGATGTAGGTAGTAGAGGATTAATAACAGATATAATAGGGGAGAAATAAACATGGAAGAATTTGAAGGTAAGGTAGTAAAATACATAGGTTCTGGATTTGGTTATGATATCGAAGGCGTTATAGTTGGCTGTGATATTGATATTGGGATCACTTTAGTAAATAATAACAACAAGGATGACTATCTGTATTGTCTAAAGGGGCCTGGATCATATCCAGAGCTATATACAAAAGATTCAGACTATGCTTTTTATGATGATGTTTTTGAGAATATTATCGAAATGTTCAAGGGTGGTTTTTTCAATGTTAAGATTATAAAAGAAGTGAGTAGGAAATTTAGTGAAGGGACTGGTCTTCCACCATCATCTGATTCATGTGCATTTAATAAATAAGGAGATAGTTATGGAACAATACGAAGGGAAAGTAATAAGGTTTACAGATTATACTGGTGATGATAGCGAAGATGGTTATATTGTAGGGTGTGAGTATGACATTGGAGTGACTATAGTGTTAAATAATAATAGGGGTCGCTATGTGTATTGTCTTAATGGACCGTCTGCAATGCCTGAAAAATATAAAACTGATTTAGATTACGAATATTACAATGAGAAAATTGAAAACATAATAGCTATGTTTGAGGAGGGATTCTTTGATACTAGGATATCAGATGCAATAGGAGATAAATATAATCACACAACTCATAGAGGTGGTGGTGAAGGGCAATATTGTGCGTTTAATAAGTAATTATTATAAGGGAGGGGAAAATGACGAAAGAGGTAGATTACTCAATATTTGAAGGTAGGGAGATAAAACATTACGCACGTAATAGAGAAGTATATTCAGGGGTAGTGTTTGGCTGTGATTTCGATATAGGAATAACTATAGTTGATAAATATAGTCAACGTCCCATATTGTGTTTAAGGGGTCAAAGTATATTTAATATATATTCAGATATAGAATATAAAGAAATATTCAACTTTATTATAACACTAATAAGAGATGGCATAACAGATAGTGAAGTATTGGATAAATTTCATATTAAACTTACGGGCTTTCTAGGAGGAGACAACCCCACAAAAGATAATTGCCCATTTTATTAAAATAAAATATTGGAGGATAGACAACAATGAATAAAATAATATCTATATTAGCCCTTTATGCTCTAGGCATAGTATTAACAATAATGGTTATGATTAATGGATGGGGATTAGAACCTAAATCATGGTGGTGGATCATAGGTGGAGGTATTGTTTTAAGATTTATTATAGAAATGATACAGGCAGCTGCTAAAAAGGGGGAATAAAAATGTCTAAAAACATATATGATTTAAAATTACACGAGTCAATCGGAATATCTCATAACTTCTCTGTAACCAGAGTCCCAGGAGGATGGTTATATATAAGATACGGGAATGAAAAGAATAATAGAACTGTCGTAAGAAGCGAAACATTTGTACCTTATGATGTAGAATTTAAAGACATGGAGGATTAAATGTCCGAAAACCTCTATACTGACGGTAAAATCCTAAGAAACAAGGATAATTACGACGAAATACGCTGGAATTGCCGTAAATGCTCCAGAAAAGAGTGTATATGTGATGCTGAAGTATATACAAGCTGGTCTAAGTCAATGAAAATCAATGGTAAGCCTAGATATATCTTCAATCATATAAGCAAAGGATATTCCGAGGAAGAAACCCAACCTAAACCAGTCGATAAAGCTCAAAAAAAGCTCTGGAAGGGTTCTAAATGGCAAAAAAAGAAAGTTTTTATGAAGAATGGGAGGATTATATAGCAATGAGTGTATATAAAATACCAAAAGATATAGTGTATAATTTTATAAGTACATTTTGGTGTCTTTTAAAACATTATGAGGCTACTACTCCTATAAAACCCAACTCATTCGATAAATTGTTAATATCTGATGCTTATGATTTATTAAATAAAATAAATTTTACAGATCTACGGCCTGATTTCGAATCGGATGAATCAAATGAGTAGAGGCTACGCTTGCATAGGGCTTAACCACCCCAAACACAACTCCAACATAGGTAACACATTACGTGCTGTTGGGGTATATAAGGCCGCTATGCTGGCCATAAGTGGTAAAAGGTACAAGAAGGTGTCCACTGATACTATGAAACAGTACAGGCACTGTCCTCTCCTCCAGGTGGATGATCTTAGAAGCGTTATTCCCTACGATTGCGTACCGGTGGCTGTAGATATTATAGAAGGAGCTATTCCGCTATATAATTATACACATCCTGAGAGGGCTTTTTATATATTTGGGCCGGAAGACTCCACTCTAGGGGAAAAGACTTTATCTTTTTGCAGAGATGTGATATATATACCTACAGAAAGATGTATGAATTTAGCTGCTACAGTTAATGTGGTATTATATGACAGAGCATCGAAAGGAAGATAATATGGGCGACCAACAAAAATGGATTGAAAAGGATAAGTATTGGTCTAGTTATCCAATAGGGACTATGGCTAAAAGAGATGATTGTGATGATATATGGACTAAAACTAAAGATGGTTGGCAATGTAATGGGATTGGAAAAGCATTGGTATTTCCACCTTATTGTGTTATGATATTATTACCAAGTAAAAAGGAGAGATAATATGGGAGGATGTAAGTGTCCGGCTTGTGGTTATTACGATTATGATGGGTCTTATTGTTGGGCTTGTGGGTTTAAAGGTAAAATATGTAATTATATCAAAACCTTAGTTATAATTGCGAAATTACATAGGGGGGGGGTAAATGAATAAATTATTAGGCGTAATTATAATTTCTGCTTTAATATCAACAACTTTGGCTTCTTTTATAGGTTATGCTGAAGGTAGGAAAGATACTGATTTGAGATATCAGCTTATGTTGAGCAGAATAACTGGGTCTTCGCTGATCTTGTTAGATATAGCTGAAGAACAAAAAGAAACAACAGATGAATTAAGATGTATGTTTGAAGAGTTTATAGGTTATAAAACAAGTCCTGGAGAAGATAAAAATAAAAATCAAGAATACGCAAATGTGAAATTAGAAACAGGAGAAAAGGTGTAAATCTTGACTATGTTCAAAAACACCATAAGAAATTAAGGATGAGGTAAATGAGTGATAGATATTCTAAAAAATGCGGAACATGCAAAAACTATATGTCTAAAATAATGTGTCCAATAGAATCTAAGGGTAGAAATACTAATTTTAATAGCCCAGCATGCGATGAATATAATATTGATGATTTGTTTTCTAATGCCTATAGATGGAGAAGGTTTAAACAATGTAATTGGTTGGAGGATGATAATGGAAGAGAAAGACCCTAACGGTGTAGATCCTCATACACCTGGAGCTAAATTAGATGATGGTAAGGTGATGGCTTCACTATTAGAAGGTTTTGGATTGGCTTTATTAGCAATAGCTGAAGTTGGCACATTTGGTGCTAAGAAATACAGTAGAGATGGATGGGAGAAAGTTGAAGATGGTAAGCGAAGGTATAGAGATGCAAAATGGAGACATCTATTAAAGGGACATTTGTGTCACTATGACGAAGATTCAAAACTATTACATAAAGCCCATGAAGCTTGGAATACCTTAGCTGAATTAGAGTTTATCTTGAGGGAGGGTAAAAATGTCAAAAAAGAAGAAAAAAGTTAAAATAACATGTTCAGGATGTAAATGGCATGGAGATAATGAAAATTTGTTGGAATACAAAGATCCTTATTTAGATATAGTGTATTTTCACTGCCCAGGGTGTGGAATTCAGGTGGAGGTGTAGATGAGTATATATGTAATACAAGCTGGAGATAGTGGTCCTATAAAAATAGGGAGTAGTATGAATCCTAAAGGCAGGTTGGGAGATCTCCAAACTGGAAATCACAATAAATTAGAATTATTATGTGTTTATAATGGAAAATTAAGTGAGTCAAAGATACAAAATGATCTATCTAAATATAAAATATTAGGTGAATGGTTTAAACCACACAATTTTGTTTTAGAATATATAGCTAACAATGTAACTGATGATTTAATATTAAGATCTATTTTAAAAACAGAAGGTGAGCATTTTAAATTTAAAAATCTTAATATTGAAATAGAAAAAGTTGACAACAAAGGAGTGTCTTTAGCTGTAGATGGATTTCACGAAAATCAACAACATATTAAATATATTGATATTTCCAACAATGGAGATATTGTAATAAATCTTAGTTGCGCTTTTCTATATATAACCAAAGAGTGTAAATTACATATAATTAAAACAAAAAAAGACAATTCTACCGAAAGAATAGATTTAGATTTAACATATAAAGGAGATAATAGGTTAATATATGGCTAGACAAATTAAAAGAGGGTTGGAATATTTTCCACTAGATGTTGTACAGGATGATGATGTTGCTTTACTGGAATATAAATGCGGTTTAGAGGGGTTTGGTATATTAATCAAGCTGTGGCAAAAAATATACGCCAACTCATATTATACAAAATGGAATGATAGTATAGCTATATTATTTTGCAGAAATAATAACTGCACTAAAGAAAAGCTAGATAGCGTTATAGAATATTGTATACAAATAAATATGTTCGATAAACATATTTTAGAAAAATATCAAATACTTACAAGCTCAGGTATCCAAAAAAGATATCTAATGGCTTGCAATATGTGTAAACGAAAGAATATACATATGTTTGAAGAATTGGTTTTAGTTGATGAATATCACAAAACATTAATTCATGAATTAACCCCTATTAATTCAGGAATACCACCTGAATTAGGTACACAAAGTAAAGTAAAGGAAAGGAAAGTAAATAAAAAGAAAGAGAAATATGGAGAGTTCGTTTGGTTGTTTAATGAAGAACATGACAAATTAATTGAAAAATTTGGCTCCGATGATACAAAAGATAGAATCGAGAGACTCGATTTATATATAGGTTCAAAGGGCGATAAATACAAATCCCATTACCACACAATCCTTAGCTGGTATCGGAAGGACCAGAGTGAATATAACAATGGCAATAGCAAAGACTCTGGATTAGAAACTTGCCCACAATGCAAGTCTCCAAACATAGAATTAACCTCCAAGGGGGTATGTATATATTGCTTAAAGTCTTAATAATACTAGTTTTTTTACTAACAACACCAATAATTTCCCATGCTGGGTGGATTAATAAAACAGCACAGATAACCTTGGCATACGGAACCAATCTCCTTGTCCACGAGTCTGGCCACTACCTCTACGCCAAATATTATGACATGGACCCTAGTTGGCAGTTTATTAGCAAGCACGATGGTGAAATATTTATAGGATACACCACAGTTAATGACATCCCAGATGCAAGACAATTAGGTTTCGGAGCAGCTGGTGAGATAGCTAGTAGCACACTCTTCGAACTGGCATTAAATTCTTATAGAAAAGAACCTACTACCTATAATAAGTCATTGATATATATAACAAATTATTATTTTTTAATATATACTATCTACGCATTCAGTTTCCACGATGATAACATAGGCAACGACCCAGTTAGGATAAGAAAAGCCTTGAATATCAATGAATTAGAGTTTTTATCACTAATTGTACTCAAGGTTTTATTTAATCAAAAAAGAATTTCATCTAAGTCTAATTGGAATTTATATATTTCTAACAGTCACGATAACGAGGGATTGATTTATGGGTTTAGATACACTCTTTAAATCAAAAATAAGGCACCTGAGAGCTACGAGGTTGCTATAAAATAAAAAACTAATACCATAGTATAGTTTTAAAAATTAAACGCAGAGAAGGGGTAATATATGAATTATTTTGAAAATTTTCCAAAAGATGAGATTTGTCCAGTTTGTGGAACGGGTAAAAACGAAGAATATTTCTTAGTTCCGATAGACGGGACAAAGGATGGAGATAAGATGGAAGCCACACCGGTACACAAGACTTGCGTAAGTGGTAACATAGTGGAATATCTAAGATTATGCGTTAGAGATGGGTTTAGTTTTATTTACATGGTTTCTAATACGAGGTTTAAGTATGACAAGTGAAAAAATTATTTTGGAGGGAGTAGTAGGTTCACGAGCCTATGGACTAGCCACACCTGAAAGCGACACTGATATCAAAGGTATTTTTCTTTATCCTACCGAAAAGATATTGTCTTTACAAAAAGGCAAGGAAACTTTCTCTAAACGTGATCCCGATATAGAACATCATGAGGTTGAAAAATTTATAAAATTAGCCATTAAATGTAATCCTACTATTCTTGAAATTTTATTTCTAGATGAATACACAAAGTTAACAGAGGAAGGCGAAATGTTGGTCAAGATTAGAGAATTATTTTTAAGCAATAAGATATTTTACTCCTATGGTAATTATGCTTTGGATCAAGCTAAAAAATTATACAAGAGATATGCGGAAGGCAACGAACATACTAGGCATGAAAAACATGCTAGACATTGTTTTAGGTTATTGTTCCAAGGTAAGGAATTATTAGAAACAAAATCTTTGACTGTTAGATTGAAAGACCCTGATA
>Ga0233412_10001769_pt1 | contig 10912 bp, 11 predicted proteins | sample Na_anoxic_4_MG_FD_180667 | JGI IMG/M metagenome (GOLD analysis project Ga0233412, IMG submission 180667) | Seawater microbial communities from Saanich Inlet, British Columbia, Canada - Na_anoxic_4_MG | ecosystem: Environmental > Aquatic > Marine > Inlet | place: Canada: British Columbia... | reverse complement strand
AATAAAATGACCAATTTGTCCTTTTTTGATTGATCCTCCGATCATATCTGCTTGTACAACATTGGCACCAATAGAACTTCTATTCCCTTGTATTGCAGTCCACCCAACAATATCTAATTCTGAAATCATAGTTTCAAATTGTCTCATAACATTTCCTTCACCAGTCCATTCGTCCTTAAATTGTTTTACGGGTGAAACACAATCCATATAATCCACAAAAACAATATCAGGTTTCATCCCATTGGATGTTAATTTCCTTAAATATTGTTTAATTTGTGGTATAGTGGTACCATCACTAGCCATTTTCTTTAAAATTAGATTACCTTCTTTACTTTTAAACCTAGGTAATATTTCTTTTACTTTGTCTCTATTTTCAGTCAATTCATTTAGAGGTACTTCTGTCCAACAAGTTATATGTTTTCTTTGGATTACTTTGGGATTATCCTCGAAGAAAATTTGTACCACATTATATCCTAAATTATACGCAGTATTAGCCATTCTTGTTATAAGAGTAGTTTTACCAACGCCAAACGGTGCTAATATAACCCCTAATTCTCCCTTAGATAGTCCACCATCCATTATGTTATCCAAACCAACTATTCCTGTTTGTACTGGACTTCTGAAATCATCACTAAGTACGTCTTCAATTGAATGAAATACATCTATTCCGACATCACTTATCTCACCAACAGTTAAAGCATTTTTTAAAATTTCTTCACATTCTTCATATCTATCAAAATCTCCACTATCTAGTATTTTTTGGATTTTCTGATTAGCCTTCTTAAGTTCTTGTTGTTTGCAGAACTTAATGGCAACTTCTTGTGTGTGTAAACAATCTTTACTGTCAGATTCTTGAATTTCTTTAATCATTTCCAAAGCGGAAGTTCTAGCGATTTCTCTTCTTACTTCAGCTTTAATGATCTGTTTGATAGTATCATATGATGGTATAGTTTCATAATTTTCATTATAATCTTTAATACTTGCAATGATTAATCTTATATACTCGTTATCAAAATAATTAGGGGATATAATTTCTAATATACTTTCTGAAAACTTTGTGTCTTCAATCATTTGTTTAACTAATTTTACCTGAAAAGTGTACCCTAAATATCCTAAATTTTTAACTTCCTTTCTATCCATAACTTTTTTAATTTGACTTATTAATAAATATGCAGTCTAAGTCATAATCACAATATTTTTTTGTATATTTTTTCTGATTTAACCCCTGTTGAATTTGATCAATGATTTTAGGTATAATTTTTCTAATATCGACATCATATCTTACTTTTGGTGGGTAGTCATTACCACTAAACATCTTCTCCGCAACAACATCACCTTTTACTTTTATTTGAAGTGTGAATATATCTTCATTCTCATAAATGTTCTTAGTGTATTCATCAGAACCTTCATCTCTATTATTATTAAAGTAAGGGTTATAATACCTATACATATATTCATATGAATTGTTTTTAAAATGTTTCTTAAGTATGTCTACACAATTATCTAAGGTATCTTTTAATTCTATAGAACATATGGAATCTTTATTATATCTATGAATCGGGAAATTCCTTCCGACTATTGGGTTTCCGTTAATTAGAAATAAAAATTCATACGGAAATACTTTATACACTTTTTTCATCTTTCTCTTTTTTTGTTTTTAAATAATATTCTTTCTCTTTTTTTATAATTCTCAAAAATGGTTGTAGAAAACTTATATAACCATCTCTCCCTCCAGGTAAAGCCATCATCAACCCATCTTCAATCATCATCTTTATTACATTTTTAGTTTCTCTATCTTCTGGATCAATAGTAGTTTCAAATAAGTAATCTAATTCTTCTTTTGAAGATTCCGTTAATAATGGTTCTTTAAGATTGATTATCTTTTCGTTAATATCATATATATCATCACCCTGTACACCAACAGTAACTTTATTTATTATATTATCTAATGTTTTCAATCTCTTTTTTCTTTCGTTTTGTATTGTTTCAATTTTACTAATAATATTTTCCAATGTCAAAGTTTTTTCAATAATTTCAGGAAAATATTTTTTTATTGTTTTTTCACTTATACCTTGTATCCCTTTTATATTGTCACTATTATCACCAGAAATAACTTTTATTAACTTTAAATTGGATGGGTGATGGTCGAAATATCTTAAATAATTGTCCTTTGTAACGATAGTTCTTAAGTTTAAAACATAAATTCCTACCCTATCATCTATTAATTGACACAAATCCCTATCATTAGACAATATCACCACTTTTTCATCTTCTTTTAATTTAGAAACGTAGTAAGCTATGGAATCATCAGCTTCTATTATCTCGTCTTTGAATTGTCGAATAAATAATTCTTCACAATAAGACATTACCCTTTCTTTCTGTATATATAAATCTGGATCAGAAGGAGGGGTTTCATTATAGAAATCTTTATCCCTATTGGATTTATATTCCTTATATAAGTCATACCTTAATCTACCACTAAATCTTCCATCCCAGAAGACATATACTCTATCAAAACGATACTCCTTTATTACTTTTCTAAGAATGGTTAAGAATTGGAAAATTCCACCTATGTGGACATCTTTATTGTAAAGATTTTTAGCACCAAAATAGGCGGTTTTTAATAAAGAGTCTCCATCAACTAATAAAGTGTGTCTATAGGATTTTTTCTTATTGGGTAATTTCACTGATCATTTCTTATTGGGTTAATAAATTAATCATCAGAGTAATCCACAGGTGCTTCAATAAGTGTCTCATCATCTTCAATGACAAAATCTAATACATCGTCTCCTACATTTTCAAATATCTCTACCCAATAATCTTTATGTGTGGATTTATAGTCATCAATAGCCTTTTTATCGTCCTCAATAAATCCATGTGTTGTAGCTAATATTCTACAATCAGCGTAACCTAAACCATTCATATGGTTTTTATGTATACCAACCTTAGTTCTAATAGCGAAGTTAACTTTTCTACCTTTATTGGTGGCAGATAGTTTTGAAATTCCAGCATCTTTTTGATTTCCGAATAAGAATACTAATGCGCAAGATAGATATATAGAATTACCACCTTTTGGCATAATTTTAGGTTGCCCAAATGAGTTATCTGGTAATGAAACCCAAGGTTGGTTAACGAAAATCATTGTATTAGTGTATGGTGATGATTCTTTTCTTGATGAAGTAATCCTCTGTGCCATACCCATACCCCATTTTTCAGAGATGATTCTAGCAGTATGTTGATTACCACCTTTACCATCAAAACTCATTTTACAAGGTATAGTACCTATTGAATCCCAACAAAATAATATATCGTGTGGTATCTCACCATTTTTTTGACCATCTAAAACTTCTGTAACATAATCAAAGGCTTGTTCAATATAATCAAAACCTAATTTATATAACAAAAACCCATCCCAATAACCAGTAACTTCACCAGTTTCTTCGTCAATTTCTTCAACATATTCAGTTTGTAATCCCATTTGTTTGGCATGTTCAAAACTAAATTTTTGTTCGGTGATAATGAATATCGGTAGGATTCCTTTTTTCTGAGCATCAACAGCGGCTTGTATTAATGCGGTGGTCTTTCCAGTGTCTGAATGACCTAACATCATATTGATTTGTCCCATAGCGGGTCCAGGTAAACCTGTCGCCTTTTGGAAAGATTCCCCCAAATCAAAGTACTTTTGTTCTTTGTACTTCTCTTTGGAGGAGAACTTTTTCCTTATAGACGAAAAATCAGACGTTTTCTTCTTTAGGGGTTTTTTTGCCATAATCTAATTAAAATGGGAGTTCGTCAGTATCTGAATTATCATTTAAGTCTGTAACTACTACATCTTCATTAGAATCTTCAGTGGTCGACATATATGAAATTTCTTTTTCTAAAGAAACTGATTCAGCTTCTTCTTTGTCTTCTTCAGCAACATATATTTTTTGTTCTGAATCCCAAATAGGTGTTTTATTGGTTGCCATAATTTCTAAATACTCCAATGTTTTCTTAGCGTAAACATCTTTATATGTTTCATCATTACCAATCCACTCATTAGCCTTTGTTGTGTCATCAGTTAACAAAGTAACATCATCACACATAATAGAATTAACTACAGAATGGTTTTTATCATTTCTACCAGCAACAATTACAATATCTCTTCCTTCTCTTGGGTCTGTGATATCACCTTTTAGTTTAAATAAAGGGATTAATTTATCCATTACACCATCTCCAGTCCACTTATGTTTAAATCTCCAAAATTTAACACCATCATCTTCATTATCTCTATCGATACCTTTAACAACATACCATTTACGAGGATTTAATCCTTTAGCCAATTCTTTAGCTTTTTCAGACCCGTCCTCTAATAAAGCTTCTCTAGCTTCACATAATGGACAATGTTCACCATCATTAAGTTTAGGACAATATGTTTTTGGCCACGTACCATTTAATTCTTTTTCATGAAAATAAGACTCCGTAAATGGGGAGTCTTCTCCTTTTCCAGGTAATATTCTAAATGTTTTTGTTTGGGATTTTACACCTTTCGGTAATTTTTCTGTGAAGTACTTTTTAAGTCTATCTTCGTTAGAAATTTTTGTCTTTCCTTGTTTTTCAGTATTTTTTTCATACTGTGAAAGAATTGCGTCTAATTTTTTACTCATTTTAATTTTTTTAAAAGTTTATTAGACAATAATACTAATAAAATAACGAAAAGTCAATAAGTAATAAAAATTATTTTAGGATATTTTTGTTTGGGTGTGATTTAACAAAATCAAAAGTATTGTCAAAAAATTCATCAAAAGAATCAGTCATGTCTATTTCTACTGGTTGTGTTAGTTTGTAAGTTATATAACAAAAAAATACTAATAAGACTATTAATATATATTTTAAAATTTTTTTCATATGACAAATATACAAAAAAAATTTAATAAATCAAAAAAATAACTTATATTTTTGATCCAGCAAAAAACCCAGGGTCTCCACCAATATATTTAGGATCCCCAAAACCTTCTGGTGCCTTTTTCTTTGGTTTTGGTGGACATAAATTTCTTAACCATTTTGTTTTTTTTGGTTTTATAACTTCTATTGTGTTAGATATATCTGACACAGAGATACCACCACTTAACATTTTAATAATAGATTCTAAAGGTATACATACACTTCCTACCTTATTACCTAACTCTCTTTCTAAATCTATATAGTGTACGCAATCCTCACCAACATTAAACCCTAAAAATTTACCTTTATTAAGATAAACTTTATTATCTTGAACATATACAGTCCACCAAGTATAGTCTAATTTTAATGCCTGCCCTTTAGAATTTACAACCCCTGACACAAAATTTAAATTTAAACATAATTTACCATTTTTTATGTTAATATCATATTCCACCTTACAATTAAATTTATATTTCATATATTGACTGTCTGAATACATTACAGGGTCACACAATTTTAATGATAAATCACCACTTACGTATCCAGATATGTCTATTGTTTTTCTATCTAAATCATTAACTTTTAAATTATGAAGTTTTAATTTTTGTTTTATTTTTATGTCACAGAACATAACACTATCTTTTTTGGTGTTATCAATTGTATCTAATTCTTTATTATCGGTAAATAATAAAACTCCATTAATCATTAACTTAATTAAATCGAAAAATTCTTTAGAGTTTAAGATATTTTCTTTTAAGTTTTCTAATAAGTTAATTAATTCGGAAACTTTGTTAGCCATAATTGAACCGAAACCAGTTGATCCTGTGTCAAAACCTATTAATTTCATATAATCTTGCAAATCTTGTAAAGTTCTTATACCTAAATCTATAAAACCAGGAGTACCTAATTTACTTTCTATATATTTACCCAATGCTTTCGCACTAGAATCAGCAAATTTACAGTATTGATATTCATCTTTTTCTAAAAAACCATTTTTTTCAAGGAATTTTTGAATTTCGCATGCATTCGCACCTGGTAACGTACTATTTAGATGATTTTTTACATCTAAATATGTTTTCTTTTCATGTCTTTGTTCAGACAACATAGTATCACCCTTTTTAAAATTATAGAGTCTTTTAATTTTCTTTATTTCTTCTGTTAAAGTTATTTTTTTCATAATTAAAATCCTAATATATCTATAACTTTATTAATAACTTTTTTAGCGTCACCTTTTAAATAATTAAGTGGTCCCAGATCAACTATGTCTATCATATCATTAACTTTTTCTATATCACTCATTTTAAAAGTTTTTGTAATATCGACATCTATTTTTTTATTAAAAATAAACACGCCAGCCTTTAATTGACCCCTCAATTCTATTTTATGATTACCTTTTGGGTTTTTTAATAACCCTATAATAAATTTTTGTATGGGTTCTGCTTTAATATCTAACTCCAAAGGAATGGTAAAAGTATTTATTTGTTTCTTTTTTAATATAATGGTATCATCATACATTTCAGCATCACCAATATGATGACCATCTATATATACTCCTATATTATAGTTTTTTATTTTTAAATTAAATGATGAGGGGTTTTCTACTGATATGGTAACCAATAATTTATGTTTACCATCTGTTTCTCTATATTTGATTTTTTTTACACCTTTAAAAATTGGTTTTTTAAATTGTTCTTCTTCAGATAAAACTATTTTTTTTAACTGTGTCTCTGTAATAATTATTTTTTTCATAATTATTATTCATTATCTTCATCGTTATCAGAATTAAATGAATTTCTTATCTCCTTTTCATCGTAATTATCGACATCACTTTGGGTTAAAGTATATTCTTCTTCCCCTTCTGTTGCATCATAACCTTCTTTATCTGCCCAAAAATCAGTTAATTTAACACTGTATGGAAATGAATCCATCGATCTCATTTCTAATTTCTCAACTGGAGTAGGATTTCTTTTTTCTATTTCTTTTTCTAAATCGTCAATTTTTCCTATTACTTGATCCATACCACCGATTTGAGATTCTAAATCTGATAGTTTACCTAATAAATCGTCCATTTTGGTACTCATCCCCTCTACAGAAGATTTAGTTTCTTCAGCTTTATCTACAATATCAGTTACATCAACCTCAACGGTTTCTTCATCAGCGAATTCATCTGTAACCTCAGCACCCTCTCCTGCATCAGCAAATGGGTCAGTATCTCCTCCCGTATCAGCTGCGAATGGATCTTCAGTACCAGCATCACCTTCTGGTGTTGCCGTATCAGCTGCGAATGGATCTTCAGTACCAGCATCACCTTCTGGTGTTTCTCCACCAGCATCAGCAGCGAATGGATCTTCAGCAACATCCTCACCACCTTCAACCTCATCACCAACAGGGTCTTGTTCCGTTAAATACGTCTCACCACCTAATAATAAATCATCCAAATTTACATCTGCATTTCTATCATTAGTTTCTTCAGGAACATAAAAGGTATATTCTAATAATTGTAGGTGTCTTTTTAATTCTTCCGCTAATAATTTTTTCTTATCCATTTCTATTACATTAATAATTGTCTACCGTCATTGGTTTTGTAAACTTTATTTACTCTTTCAACAATTTCTTTTCCATCATTGATTAGACATTCTTCTCCTACACACTCTTTTTCTTCTGTTTCATTGACATCCAAAAAACTGTCTAGTTTTTTCTTAAGAACATCTTTTTCTTTTGTGTCGTCTATATTATCCATAATACTTCTTTAATTATAAATATAAAATTATTCAGAAAAATCACGTTTTATGTCCATTATTTTTAATTCCTTATGTTTAACAATAATTATTTTATTTTGATAGTTATCCCAATTAATTTTAAAATCTTTATAATTAATATTACCTGATTCATAATCACTAAGACTTTCAATTAATAAGTTTAGCGCGTTTATAGTATAAAAACACTCTCCTTTTTTATGTACGATTATTGTTGTTGGGAAAAATGAGTTAATATTAACCTTTTCTCCTTCTCTAACATAAATCCTATAAGTTAATATTTTTTTATTCTTTTCATCACAAATATACTGAAATATACTGTCTTCTCCTATACCAAACCTATTGAAAAGATATTTTTTAAAGCTATCGATTTTATCTAAATAAACAAAAGATGCTAGTGTTATACTCTTACCCGAATTCTCCATTTTTATAAATGTAAGGTATCAATTTGTTCTTATATTTTATTTTATATAACAAATCCTTACATTTATTAAATATCTCATCAGTTACCAAAACATTATTATTTAAATTTTTTATTCTGTTTAGTATTTTTTCTTTTTTTATGGAACTATATTCTATTATGTTTAAATCTATACCAAAAATAATGTTTTCACCATAGATATACACCATTTTTTTGTCACTAATATAAATAACTGGGTCACCCAGCGAAAGAATTTTTTTAATTATTTTTTTATTTATTTTACTTTTTCCATGTAAAATATCCAAATAAACATATGGAATATTATCCCCAAAAGTATTAAAACATACCTCTTTAAACTTCTCAAAGTCAACTTCGAAATCTACTTTTCTCTCCTTTTCATTAAATGTCCAATATAATTTTTGATTTATTTTTTTATGGAGTATAGAAATATTCTCACCAACAAACTCTTTTGCGTTATCCCAACCTATTATTAGTGTAGGTAAATCATTATCAATAGTGTCTAAATCACTACAAACATTAAAGTTTTCTTCTTGAATTTTTAAACTTGATACTATATTTCCAACATACATAATTACAAATATAGTGATTTTATTTTAAAAAGTTAATATTTTTTATGGATTATTATCATCTTTTAGATCAAAAGCTAATAAAACTGATTCAAATGTGTTATACGCCTCTTGTATTGTTACACCTTCACACGATATTGTATTAGTTAACGCAAAATCGGAAGAACTACCTAACCTTTTTTTATCAGTACCATCACCTCCAGCAACTTCATAAGAATTTTTATATTTTTTTAATACTTTTTGGTCTTTTGGTTTTTTAAATTTCCAATTATAAACTGCTACCTGAAAGGAATCAACAATATCTTTTTCTATAATATATGGTTGGTTAAGTGCTAAATTGAATCCATAGGAACCTTCCCAATTATTACTATATTCAAAATATTCTCTCCTTCCTGTTATATATAGATACCCCCTTTGTTTAAATCTCCAACCATCACCAGGATAAATATTATAATATGTTAAACCACTTATTTCTGATTCTGCCGATTTAATTATTTTATCCCTTTTTGTTGTATCTGTTTCATTTTCTAGCGCATCTTTTATTCTTTGTTTTTCATAATTATACTTGGTATCTTCTTCATATAATATAGGATCAACTGATTTATAAGCAACATTATTTTCTGTACCCGAAGAAAAGGTAGGTGTACTACCTAATATTGTAGTATCGGTTTGTCCTACCAATTCTCCATAAAACGGATTATCAACTGGTGGTGGATTATTTACTCCATAATATCTAGTCTTACCCGAATATATTGTACTATTATCAAATACTATCTGTTCTATACTATCACCTTCTTCACTCCAAGAAGTTTTATTAGTTAATAAATAAGTCGATTGTGACATCACATTTGCAACAAACATACACACTTGGGAATTAGTGATAATCCCCTCACTCTCCATTATTCCTCTAACAGTGTCTAATTTTGTTTGGATTTGACTTTCACTACTGTTTGATACCCCCGCAACATACTTAAAATCAACACCCATTTCTTTAAAATTATCTACAGTCCATTTATCAAAATTAAATGGTTCTTGTGGTTCTAATACACCTATCTTCCATAATGGATTTGTAGTTTTTAAATTTTTAAGGTCGAGTTGTGGTAATTCACTAGTTTCATTTAAATCTAAATTTAAATCTGCCAATATTTCTGTATTAGGTTTACTTATGTATTTAGATTGTCTTACCCCTTGAAAATTTGTGGTCATATGGTTAGGGCTTATGTTATGATTAACACTAGTTATTAAATACGCACCATTAAAAAATGGTACATTTTCTAAATTGAAGTACATTAATGGTTGTATGTTCATACACCCTAAAGCATCTACTTTACAAGTATATGACCTAGTTTTAAATAATCTAAGAAGATCTGTCCCTTGATATACTTTTTGTGTTCCTCCTCTTTTATCTACTAATTCAGATAATGCCCTAAAATATTCACCAGTTTCTTTGTGTTCTTGTTGACTTAGAGACACATTCTTAAATATTGTTTGGTTTTCTGCACCAAATCCCACCCTAAATGCGACTAATGAATTTCCTCCATCATTGACTATGTCCGATGTTGGATCATCTAAAGAGAATCCATCATTGGCAAATGCGTAGGTGTTTTCTTCACCAATATCCAAAGCTTGTGAAGCACCTCCCACATAAATACAACAATATATTGGACCCGAAGAAGTATCATTTTTAATTGTGGTAACAGGCTTAAACATTTTAGAAATTTCATTAGGGTCAGTATAGTTTATATATGTAGGGAGGATTTGAAATAAAAAGTTACTATCTCTTAAAAGTTTAGCCATAAAAAAATACACACTAGTTTGTAAATTACTACCTAATGTTAAGAAACTACTAAGATTTATAGTAGCCGCATCACCTATATCATTCCACCCTCTATCAACAAATTTGAAGTAATCGTATAAAGATAAATCTCCTCCACTACCACCACAAACATTAAAACTTTTCTTTGTATCTGAAACCCATTTATCATTTATATTTTTGAAATAGTTATAAATCTGTAATTTTATTTTATTTGTAGTTTTATTACTACTAACTTCCGAGTCGGAGCTGCTTTGGGATGTCTCCTCTATTTCATTTTCTAAATCTTTATATGTCATTAAAAAACTGTTAATATAATTTACAATATCTATTTGACTAACTTTAAGATTCTCTGGTATACCATTATTTTCAAAAATACCTGGAGCCAAAATTATCATATTAGTAGTTTTTG
>Ga0233412_10001768_pt1 | contig 10913 bp, 8 predicted proteins | sample Na_anoxic_4_MG_FD_180667 | JGI IMG/M metagenome (GOLD analysis project Ga0233412, IMG submission 180667) | Seawater microbial communities from Saanich Inlet, British Columbia, Canada - Na_anoxic_4_MG | ecosystem: Environmental > Aquatic > Marine > Inlet | place: Canada: British Columbia... | reverse complement strand
AAGATCGATATCACGTTTGAGCGCGGGACAGCAATCGTTGCAGCTATCGAGCGCATTTGCGACGAGGCTGAACAAGCGATCGAAGACGGGTTCAGCATGATCATCCTGACGGATCGATTGATCAGCGCTGCGCGTGTGCCGGTCAGTGCATTGCTGGCTTGCGGTGCCGTGCATCATCACCTGGTTGCTCGCACCAAGCGGACCCGTATCGGTATTGTCATCGAAACCGGAGAAGCTCGCGAAGTACATCATCACTGCCTGCTTGCAGGTTATGGAGCTGATGCAATCAATCCATATCTGGCGTTCGAGTCATTGTGGCAGGCACGTCGAGAAGGGCATCTTGATGCAAAGATATTTCCGGATGATGACAAAATTGTCGCGGCATATCGCAAGGGTGTAGGCAAAGGCATGCTTAAGGTTATGGCCAAGATGGGTATTTCTACACTGCAGTCATACAAGGGTGCGCAAATATTTGAGGCGCTCGGTTTAGGTTCAGACATTATTAACCGGTGTTTCATTGGCACAGCAAGCCGTGTGCAGGGTGTCGACTTTGGGGTTCTGGAAGCTGAATCATTGCGTCGTCACGCACTTGGTTTCAGTCAGAGTGCAGCGATGTTGCCCAATCCTGGGGAGATCCACTGGCGCAGCACAGGCGAGCGCCATGCGTGGGAGCCCGAATCGATTCATGAATTGCAGACTAGTGCGCGCAATAATGATAGCAGCGCCTACCAGCGCTACGCCGCACATATGAATGACGACAAGCGAACCTTGCGTGGTTTGCTCGACCTGAAGCCTGGTGTTGTCGGGCCGGCATTATCGCTCGATGAAGTCGAGCCAGCCAGTGAGATTGTCAAACGTTTTTGTACCGGTGCGATGAGTTTTGGTTCGATCTCTGCTGAGTCTCATGAGTCATTGGCGATTGCAATGAATCGTATCGGTGGCAAAAGTAATACGGGTGAAGGTGGTGAAGATCCCGAACGTTTCAATCCGTTACCAAATGGGGATTCTAAACGTTCAGCAATTAAGCAGATTGCATCCGGGCGTTTTGGTGTAACGGCTTGGTATCTGGCGAATGCTGATGAGCTGCAGATTAAAATTTCACAGGGGGCAAAACCTGGTGAGGGCGGTGAACTACCCGGCCCTAAAGTTGATGAAAATATTGCACGTATCAGACATTCAACACCAGGTGTCGGCCTGATCAGCCCACCGCCACACCACGATATTTATTCGATCGAGGATCTGGCGCAATTAATTCATGATCTGAAAAACTCAAACCCATCAGCACGTATTAGCGTGAAGCTTGTCGCTGAAGTTGGTGTCGGCACGATTGCAGCGGGTGTAGCCAAAGCCCATGCAGACCACATTCTTATCTCAGGACATGATGGTGGTACTGGAGCATCGCCGCTAACCAGTATCAAGCATGCTGGGTTACCGTGGGAACTCGGGCTTGCTGAAACACATCAGACTCTGGTGCTGAATGATTTGCGCAGCCGCATCGTGTTACAAACCGATGGTGGATTGCGTACCGGGCGTGATGTTGTAGTTGCAGCATTGCTGGGCGCAGAAGAGTTTGGTTTTTCAACGGCACCGTTGATCACGTTGGGGTGCATCATGATGCGCAAGTGTCACCTGAATACGTGCCCGGTTGGTATCGCGACACAAGATCCAATGTTACGCAAGAAGTTCAACGGTAAGCCTGATTACATCGTAAATTATTTATTTATGGTTGCCGAGGAAGCACGGCAGCTGATGGCTGAGCTTGGCTTTCGCAACATCAATGAGATGATTGGTCGTACTGACGTGCTTGAGGCACGCAAAGCTATTGGCCACTGGAAAACTGACGGACTTGATCTTGCGCCAATGCTCGCACCGGCATTTCGCCCGCATGAAAACGTCGATGTGTACTGCACGCAAGTACAAGATCACGGGCTCGACAAAGCAATAGATAACAAACTGGTCAAACTGGCTGAGCCGGCGCTGATGAATGGTGACAAGGTTGAAATTCGTATGCCAATTGTGAATACAAATCGTACAGTTGGCACGATTTTGAGTCATACGGTGGTCAAAAAATGGGGTGAGAATGGTTTGCCCGACGACACAATTCATATTCGCTTTGAAGGCTCTGCCGGTCAGAGTTTTGGTGCATTTCTTGCCTCCGGTATCACGCTGGAGCTTGATGGGGATGCAAATGATTATGTGGGCAAGGGCTTATCCGGCGGCCGGTTAATTGTTTGTCCACCAAAAAGCAGTAGTTTTACTGCAGAGGATAATCTGATCATCGGCAATGTGGTTTTGTACGGGGCAACTGGTGGTGCAGCATTTTTCCGCGGACGGGCAGCCGAACGATTCTGCGTACGCAATAGCGGTGCTTCTGCTGTCGTAGAGGGTATTGGCGATCACGGTTGCGAGTATATGACCGGAGGTCGTGTTGTTATTCTCGGTGAGACCGGTCTGAATTTTGCTGCCGGCATGTCTGGCGGTATTGCTTATGTGCTTGATGAAGCAGGCAGCTTCGCTGCGCATTGCAATCCGGATATGGTGGATCTTGATCCGGTTGAATCTGATCAGGATATCGCTGAACTGTTGCACTTGATTGAGTGCCATAAGGATTTTACTCATTCAGCTGTCGCGGCCCGTTTGTTGAATGAATGGCCGAATGCATTGGAATATTTTATTAAGGTTATGCCGCGTGATTACAAACGCGTGCTGGCTGAACGTAAGAAACATGATGAAGAAATTGAATCTGGTGCTCGTGTTGGGCAGTCGGTCAGGCCAAAGACGGCAGGGAGCTAACTATGGGTAAGCCAACCGGGTTCAAGGAATTTCCTCGTCGCATCGTCGGTTATCGTGATGTCAATGAACGCCTTGGAGACTATGCTGAGGTTTATGCACATCCAAATGTCGGGCATCTGAAAATGCAGGGTGCGCGATGCATGGATTGTGGCGTACCGTTTTGCCAGTCAGGCTCTGGTTGTCCAGTCGACAATCTGATCCCCGAGTGGAATGACCTTGTCTATAAAGATCGTTGGCGTGATGCGTTGGATCGGTTACACAAGACAAATAATTTTCCCGAGTTTACCGGCCGTGCATGCCCCGCACCGTGTGAAGGTTCATGCGTTCTGGGTATTAATGAATTGCCGGTAACGATCAAAAATCTGGAGAACGCGATTATTGATCGTGGTTTTGCAGAGGGTTGGGTTGAGCCGGAGAAAGTGCAGGCACAAAGCGGTAAGCAGGTTGCTATAGTTGGGTCTGGTCCGGCCGGACTCGCTGCAGCCGATCAGTTAAATAAGGCCGGACACAAAGTCACAGTTTATGAGCGTGCTGATCGTATCGGCGGTCTGCTGATGTATGGAATTCCAAGCATGAAACTCGATAAGGAAGGGGTCGTTAATCGTCGCATTAATCTGTTACGCGATGCGGGTATTAGTTTTGAAACAAATGCTGATGTCGGCAACAATGTTGACCCACAACAATTAATTTCCGACAACGATGCATTGCTGCTGGCGACTGGTTCGACAGTACCACGTGACCTGCCAATTCCCGGGCGTGAATTGAACGGCGTATATTTTGCAATGGAATTTCTCACGGCGCATACAAAGAGTCTGCTCGATAGTAATCTGACTGATGGCCAGTACATTAATGCTGCGGGTAAGCGTGTCATTGTCATTGGTGGCGGTGATACCGGAACCGATTGTATTGGTACATCAATTCGTCACGGATGCAGTGCAATGATCAATCTCGAGTTGCTGGAGAAGCCGCCGGCAGATCGAGCCGAGAATAATCCATGGCCGGAGTGGCCACTGATCCTGCGTACGGATTATGGACATGAAGAGTCAGCTGCAAAATTTGGCGCAGACCCACGGCAGTATGCTGTGCTGTCGAAGGAATTTATCGATGACGGTAATGGCAACCTGGCCGGGTTGCGAGTCGTTGATGTTGCATGGTCAATGCGTGATGGTCGAATGCAGATGACTGAGATAGATGGTACTGAAAGAGTGCTTGAAGCTGATCTTGTGTTGTTGGCAATGGGGTTTTTGGGACCTGAAGCAACAATTGCCGAGGCGTTGGGTTTTGAACTCGATGCCCGGTCGAATTATAAAGCCGAGCATGGCCCGTTCGAGACAAGCATTACGGGTGTTTTTGCTGCCGGTGATTGTCGGCGTGGGCAATCACTGATTGTCTGGGGCATCAATGAAGGCCGTGGTGCGGCACGTGCGGTTGATGAATATTTGACTGGTTCTTCTACGTTGCCGGCGCCGCGTATAGCGATGGGTGGGTAGGTTTTCAGCCAAGATATAGCAAGTTAACTGGGTACTCTTTCCCTGGACGGCCTTTTGCGCCAGGCATATCTCAGAAACGCCTTTGTAATTCTTGGTGGGTATAGATCCTTGGGCGCAGGCGGCTGACTGTTTCTGAGAAATACCTGGCGCAAAAGGCCTTCGACACTTTGGTGGAATGATGGCGGATATTTGGTGCAAGTACCGATTTTTCAGTCTAAATTACTGCAAAACGTGATAGGAATTTATTCTAATGATTTGTGTCATGCTCGTCGCATAGCATCCAGTTTTAGAATTCCGGCAACGCTCAGGACATCTGTAATTTCACTGTTGTGAACCATCTGTACAACTTCTGTGAACGGTAGTTTTTTTATCTCAATTTTCTCTGTGTCTTCAAATTCTGGCTCACTAAGGGTCAGACCTTCAGCTACATAGACGATACCTGTCTCGTCTGTGATTGAGTTGCTCAAGTGGGCGTGGAGGATGACTTGCCAGTGATTGGCTGTTAGCCCGGTTTCTTCTCGCAGTTCACGTTGGGCGCCGGCGAGGGAATCTGTTCCGAGCGGTACGCCACCCATCGGAATTTCCCATGAGTAACGATCAAGAGTGTAGCGGTACTGCCCGACGAGCCATGTTGTGTCGTTATTGTCGAGCGGGATGATGCCGCAGGCAAGATTCTTGTAATGGACTTTGCCGTAGATGCCGGGATTTCCTGAAGGATTGATTACGTCATGTTCATCGACGTGGATCCACGGGTTGTCATAGATCTCAGTCACGCTTAGTGTTTTCCATGGGTTTTTGCTTTCAGGCATCGGTTTTTTCCGGTGGTTATGCAGCTGGTTTATCCAGCGCTAATTCTGATCCGTTAATCATATGGTGAAACCAGATGTGCATGCCTATTCCGCGGGCCATCATGAATGCAGTGAAGGCCAACCAAAGGCCATGATTGCCCAAAAATCTTGTACTGAACCATATTGGCAGAAAGATAAGTACGGTTGAACCTACCATGATTATCATCATTTCTTTGGTTCGTGTTGCGCCGACATAGACGCCGTCATACAGAAAACTCCAGACAGAAATTAGCGGTGAAATAATAAGCCATGGCAGGAATATATAGGCTGTTTCCTTCAGAGTATCGATATTTGTCAGTATCGAGATGATTAAATGGCCGGCAAGTGCATATGCGACACAAAATATTGTGGCGAATATCAGTGACCATTGCAGTGTTCGGTGCACGGCACGTCGGACACCGTCATGATCGCGGCTACCGACAGCTTTCCCGACCAGCGCTTCCGCTGAGTACGCAACTCCATCCAATGCATAGGCCTGAAATAGCTGGAAATTCATTAGTAGTGCATTTGTGGCAAGAATGACGTCACCCATGCGTGCGCCTTGGGCCGTGATGAATGAGAATACAAACATTAATGCCATCGTACGTAAGAACAGGCTCGCATTAACATCGAAAAGCCTGCGGTAATTTGCCGGGTCCAAGAATTTAGAATGCATCCATTGCCCTGGTCTTGATGCGAGTTCATGGCGGACGAACAAGATGGCGATGACAATGCCAGAGAGCTCGGCAATCAGTGTTGCAAGTGCAACACCATCTGCCGTCATGCCGAGAAGCAGGACAAATACCAAATCAAGCCCAACATTTACCAGGTTGATAACAAGCATGATTACGAGTGGGCCACGTGCATTTTGCATACCAATGAGCCAGCCCATCAGTGCGTAATTTATCAGTGATGCTGGTGCACTCCAGATACGTATTTCAAAATATGTCCGGGTCAGGTAACCAACCTCGGCACTTGGTGAAAGTATCCACAAGGCTGCGCTGAGTAATGGCTGTTGCAGGACAATTATAATTGTGGCGAGTATGAGTGCCGTCATAACAGGCTGGCCGAGTGCGGTACGAATCGACTCGTTGTCGCCGGCACCAAAGGCTTGTGCCGTAATACCCGTTGTTCCCATACGCAGAAAATTCAGTCCCATAAACAGTACACTGAAAATTGTCGCCCCGGCAGCAACTGCACCGAGATAGATTGTATCGTCGAGGTGCCCCATGACAGCGGTATCGACCATGCCGAGTAGTGGTGTAGTGACTGATGACACAATCATGGGTAGCGCGATGCTACGGATGGCTTTGTGGCTGTAGAGGTCTTGTGTCATAAAATAGTCTGGTAAAATAGCTTAGAATAAAAATTTGCTATAGATAATTGGAGAGATTAATGACAAGGCTGACTCAACTTGAGAAGGGCATTATGGTCTTGCTGGTAGCGGCCATGGTCATGTTACCTGCCTGTACGACTCTCGACCCCTATACTCAGGAAGAAAAAACCAGTAATGCGACCAAGGGCGCGGTGATTGGTGCGGCGGCGGGTGTGGCAGTCGGTTTGCTTACCGGAGATGACTCGGCTGAACGTAAGAAGAGAGCATTGATTGGCGCTGGCGTTGGTGCGCTTGCCGGTGGCGGTGTTGGTGTGTACATGGATAACCAGGAGTTGAAGCTCCGTAAAGAGCTTGAGGGTACGGGTGTCAGCGTAACGCGTAGCGGCGATAACATCACATTGAATATGCCCGGCAATGTCACATTCGCATTCGACAGTGTTGATATCAGCGCGCAGTTCTATCCCGTTCTTGATTCCGTAAGCAAAGTTTTGCAGGAATTTGATAAGACCTTCATCGAGGTTGCCGGACATACTGATAGCATCGGCTCGACACCATACAATCAAGACCTGTCTGAGCGCCGTGCCAACAGCGTGGCTGCCTACCTGCGTTCACGTCAGATAGCATCACAACGTTTGATCATCGTTGGCGCCGGCGAGGAACATCCGGTAGCCAGTAACAGTACCAAGGAAGGTCAGGCACAGAACCGTCGTGTCGAATTAACCATCGTACCGGTAACGAAGTAACCCTGTTGACCGCATCCACAGTTGGTGTGGCCTAAACGACTTGATTGAATTTACTGCTCAGCGAGTTCTGTACGCAGTGACTTGATGGCGCGCTGTTCTATCTGCCGAATACGTTCAGCGGAAACAGCGTAGCGTTTTGCCAGGTCTTGCAGTGTCGTTTTCTTTTCGGCCAGCCAACGAGCCGAAAGAATTTCACGGCTACGATCGTCGAGATTTTGCAGTGCACTGTGTAACTGTCCACTTGCCTGATCCTGCCAGTCTTCTGACTCGATTATTTCAGCCGGGTCCGGAGTGTTACTCGACAAGTAATGTGCCGGTGCGTAAGCCCGTTCCTCATCATCTGAAGGCGCCGGGTCAAATGCCATGTCTTGCCCGGAAAGTCGTTTTTCCATCTCAGTGACTTCACGTGCACTAACACCCAGATCGTTGGCAATTGCTTCGGTTTCAGCCTGTGACAGCCAGCCGAGAAATTTCTTCGACTTGCGCAGATTGAAAAATAGCTTGCGTTGCGCTTTGGTTGTGGCGACCTTGACCAGACGCCAGTTCTTCAGCACATACTCATGAATTTCGGCACGAATCCAGTGTACGGCGAATGATACGAGGCGCACACCGACTTCAGGGTCAAAGCGTTTGACGGCCTTCATCAGGCCAATATTGCCTTCCTGTACGAGGTCGTTCAGTGGTAAGCCATAGCCGTTGTAGCCGCGTGCAATATGCACGACGAAGCGTAATTGCGACATGACGAGGCGTCGTGCTGCGTCGAGATTTTCGTCTTCACGAAATTGACGCGCGAGCTCCCATTCTTCTTCACGGTTCAGGACCGGGACTGCATTGACGGCACTGACATAGGCGTCGAGACTGCCAACCGGTCCATTCAGGACCAGGTCACGGTGATTGACTGTAAGGGCTGATGTCATGAGAACGGTTACCTCTTTCGGTTGCGTATATTAGCACTCTATAATTAAGAGTGCTAACAAGCCGATTGGTTCCGCAGATTAGTCGAATAAATAATTATTATAAACAACAAGTTACACGCGAGGCTGTATTGCAGCAAGATGCCTTGCGACAGCCGACCAGGCACCGCCAAGCCCGGCTGCCATGCTGATCAAAAATACGGCCAGCAACGTGACGCCATCGATGCCAAATGGCTCAAAGCCCCCGCCATACAGACCAACAAGACGCGTAACTGGCCCGCTTAGAATCCACAGGCTGATGACCAGCAACAGGAGTGCAAAAATACCGCCAAGCAATCCATACCAGAAACCTGTGTAGAGGAAGGGTCGCCTTACGAATCCATCGCTTGCACCGAGCAGCTTGGAGACTTCAATTTCAGCTCTGCGGTTCTGAATGTCGAGTCGGATTGTATTGCCGATGATGACGATCACGGCACCAACCAGCATGATTGTTGCGATCCAGACAGCCCGGCGGGCAACGTCCAAAATGGCATTGAGTCGGCGCACCCACCCGGTATCGAGTTTAACGAGATCTATGCGTGGGTCGCGCAGCAAAGTATTTTTCAATGCCTGTAGAGCTGCAGGTTCTGCAGCGGATGTCGGGCGTATAACAATTGTGTGCGGCAGGGGATTGTTGTTGAGCGCACTGACGAGATCACCAAACTCGCCGTCACCACGGAATGTTTGTAGTGCCTGTTCAGCGGTGATCAATTGTGTTGATTTAATGAGAGTGTCTTTTTCCAGGCGCATGCGTAAATTTTCAGCTTGCTCTTGGGTCGCACCCGGTATGGTGTAGACGGAGAAATCACGAATATCCTCAAGACCACCGGCCAGCGCACGGCCATTCTTTACCAGTATATTCAGCGCCGAGGGCATCGCAATTGCGATGCCGATAACTGCGATTGTCAGTGCGCTGGCAACGGGTTGTCGAACCATGTTGCCTAGCGCGCCCAGACAGTTTTGCGCATGTCGGATAAAGTAATTATTGAGTGACCGTATCATCGTAATAATTGCACTAAGTTTTTGTTGATCAATAATCTGCCTTAACTGTGCCGCCTTCGAGGACGAGTCGACGGCCACCAAGCTGGTCAACCAGCCCAAGATCATGTGTGGCGATCAGCATTGTGACGCCGACTTCATTAAAGCGACGAAACAGGTTCATGATATCCAGAGATAATTCCGGGTCGAGATTGCCGGTCGGTTCGTCGGCGATGAGTAGTTTTGGTCGTGCGACGATAGCTCGCGCGATACCCACACGTTGCTGTTCTCCCGTAGAGAGCATGGCCGGTGTGTGTTTTTCATTATCCAGCAAACCGACATAATCAAGAGCCGCCCGGACCCGACCACGAATCTCACGCTGTGCATAGCCACCAATAATCATGGGCAAGGCAACATTTTCAAACACTGAACGATCTTCAAGCAGCTTGTGGTCCTGAAAGACCATGCCGATCTGTTGTCGGTGAGCAGGGATACGGCGCTCAGCCAACCTGCCAATATTGCGACCTTCAAAGAGAACCTGGCCACGTGTAGGTCTTTCAATCAGTGCAAGGAGTTTGAGCAGCGTAGTTTTACCGGCGCCCGAATGGCCGGTCAGGAAAATTAATTCCCCGGTGGCTACCTCGAATGAGATGTTGTTCAGGGCCTGACGACCTTTGTCATATCTTTTCGTAACGCTGTCAAAGCGAATCATGTGGATTCATCCGCAAGTGGCTCAATGAGCGCGGCAGCATACTGCTCAGCATTGAATACACCCATATCATCTATGGCTTCACCGACACCAATATATCTGAATGGAACATCCAGTTTCTCTGCAATCGATAGCAATACACCGCCCTTGCCGCCACCATCAAGCTTGGTGATCGTGATTCCTGTCAGGCCGATAGCCTGATGGAACTCCACCGCCTGATTGACGGCATTTTGCCCCTGACTCGAGTCGAGTACGAGCATACGTTCGTGCGGCGCATCAGGGTCGAGACGTGCTGCGACACGGACAACCTTGGCAAGTTCATCCATCAGGCCTGATTTATTCTGCAGGCGACCAGCCGTGTCAGCCAGTATTACATCGATACCCCGGGCCTTTGCGGCCTCGAAGGCATCGTAAACAACGGCTGCCGGGTCGGCGCCTGATTGCTGTGCAATGACCGGGATATTATTGCGCTCGCCCCATGCCTGAAGTTGTTCTACTGCCGCTGCGCGAAATGTATCTCCGGCGGCCAGCATGACGGACAGGCCCTGATTTGTGAGTTTTTTGGCGAGCTTGCCGATGGTTGTTGTTTTGCCTGACCCGTTTACGCCGACAACGAGAATCAGGTAAGGGCGCGGGGTTGCCGGAATTTCCAGCGGTTGAGCGTGTGGAGCCAGTATTTCTGTCAGTAATTCGCGCAACGCATTGCGTATGTCGTCATCATTCTTGATTGATTTGCCGCCAATTTTACGGCGTAGCCCACTGATGATCCGGTCTGTAGCCTCAATGCCGACATCGGCGAGCAGTAGCTGCGTCTCCAGTTCTTCTTCCAGTTCAGCGTCTAGTTTGTGCCCGGTCAGGCTGAATGTCAGGCTCAGTCCCTTGCCGCCGGAGAGTTTTTTTCGCAGTCGGCCAAAAAATCCAGCGCTTTTGCCTGATCCATCGCTTGAGGAGTTTTGTGACATGGCGCGCATGGTACCGTTTTCGCACGCTACGACAACTCACATTTGCAGACCGTGCGGCCGCAGAAGATTTTGGTCACAATGCGGCCTATGGCAAAACAAGGATCCAGAGGACAATCAGGCCG
>Ga0233412_10001766_pt1 | contig 10916 bp, 21 predicted proteins | sample Na_anoxic_4_MG_FD_180667 | JGI IMG/M metagenome (GOLD analysis project Ga0233412, IMG submission 180667) | Seawater microbial communities from Saanich Inlet, British Columbia, Canada - Na_anoxic_4_MG | ecosystem: Environmental > Aquatic > Marine > Inlet | place: Canada: British Columbia... | reverse complement strand
CATGCCTCTTCGGTCCACACCACCAAGACGGCTTCTGTCGAGGCAATAGGGCGTCACTCGTTAATTCGTTGACGTATCAGTGCCTCATACTCGGGATTCAGTTCGATCAGGAACGCATCCCGTCCCAGATGCTTTGCGACAAGACCCGTTGTACCAGATCCGCCGAAGGGGTCAATCACGTTGCAGGGGATGCGGTAGACGTCATGAGCGCAAGAAGGCTTCCACGATCCTGTAGCGCGCGTTCGCGTAGCCAGTACGTTACCGCCCTTGCCGCTCGGATCCTTAATACGAGACCCCCCATCTTTTCGTGCAGGGTCGCCCCCGGTGGCTACGTCTTTTGCCTCAATCACGTTTCGTTTTGTTTCACGAATCCAAGGCGCTCCGCACGCGGAACAACACCCGTGCTCACTTGTGCCAGCTTTGATCATCGGCTCGACCAGACCCGGCGGGAAGACGGCGAAATGCGCACCCTTGAACGGACGCGGGTTCACGACCAGCGCCAGGGGCGTCGGGTGATCTTCTGCGAGGGTGCCGGATTCTGCTTCGCCGTCGTCCGCGTGCAAAAGCATCTGCGCTTTGTCGCCGGTGATGGCGCTGAGGGAGTCGAAGAAGAAGTCAGAGTCACGCCGGGACCGCGTCAGGTAGGGTTTACTGACGCGTTCGCCGCAAAACGAATCAATGTGCCTTTCTGCGGCAACCGTGCGAGATGCACGTCCGTTTGGTCTTTTCTTGTTACCGGCCGCCTTCCCGCTTCCGAGAACCTTCACCGCCTCCGTGTCGTAAAAGTAACGCCCTTTGCTCTCAGGATGTGCGAACAGAAATACCGTCTCAATCGCAGTCACAGGCCGGTCTCGAACGGACGAAGGCATGCAATTGCGCTTCACCCAGGGCATCGCTGCTCGGAGATACCAGCCGCGCTCTCTCATTGCGAAGGCGACGCGCCAGGGGATACCGACGAGGTCTTTGGCCTTCATGTTGGCTGGAATTCCCGTCGCAGAGGCGCGGCCTCCGCTTTCATAGACCGCCGCGTGTTTTCCGCTTGTGCCGTCTCCCGGCTTGTGCTGTCCCTTCGCCGGGTTGTGCGCATAGCTGTCCCCCAGGTTCAGCCACAGCGTGCCTTCTGGTCGAAGCACACGGCGCAAGCCCACGTCCAGAACCGTCAACAGGCGCTCGACATAGGCTTCAGGTGTCGGCTCCAAGCCGAGCTGCCCTTCTACGCCATAATCCCGCAAGCCCCAATAGGGCGGCGACGTGACACAGCAATGAAAGGACGCTGGCGGTAGACGTGCGAGCCATTCAGCCGCGGGTCCAATCAATATCTCGACGTTTGGAGCCATGAAGGGACCTCGGGAAGCGGCATCTCCCCCTAACCGCCCGGGAGCCCGTGAGGGAAGCCCTTCTAACGAAGTTACCCTAATAACTATTGTAGTAACTTGTCTGGAGGGGCCTGTAGGTCGGCACTCTCGGTAAATGGGCCGGAAGGGGCGACGGAATGCGGCCGGTCAAGGCGGGCGGGCGGGGCCGCAGCCGCATTCCTGTGCGTGCGTAAGCACCGTCACCGTTTGATGACTCTGCGTCGAAAAGGCTACGTCTGGACCGACCTCGGGCTGTTGCAGTAGCGGTTTGCTCTCCAAGCCACAACGCGCGCACTGACGCACAACCGGAACACGCCGGCCGCGGCCGAAGCGCCCAAAAGAAGGTCCCCAGACGTGTCCTTTGAACGCGCACTTGATTCGTTGAATCACGGGCTCTGCCGAGTCAAGCGCTCTTCCGATTCAGCGATCCGCGCCTCCAGCTGCACGATGCGCTTGAACTTTATCCCGTGGTTCTCCGACATGATCTCGACCACGCGCGCGACCGATACCATAGACCGCCGGTCCGCGAAAAGGACCACATCACCGCCACAGGTGAGACAGCTACGGTCCTCACCCGCTTCGTCCTGCTCACCGCAGCGCGCGCACCAAAGGACGGGACTCATCTCAGACCGGCCGCGTCTGCCGCTTCGTAGTGGTCAACGCGCGTCTGTAGCGCCTCAATCGCAGCTTGCGCCAACCCCTCAAGTGACCGCGGAGGGTACGAGTAGAGCACGAGTGCCTTTTGCACAAACGTGAATAGCTGAGGCGGCGCGCCCTGGACGGCCTCGACCGCCAGATCGAACAACGCCAGCACGGTCGTGCGGTCGTGTAGGTCGAGCCCGTCAGGTAAGTGGACCTCTTTGGGCACCTCGCCGTCGAAGCCGACCCATTCGCCCGCGTCGTCGTCGTAGTGCGAAACCTGCCGGCCGCCGACACTCATGCCCGGGAGCAACTGGGCCTCGATGCCCTTGCCCGCTGCACCCTTACGTGCGGCGAGCTTGCCCAGCAGCGTGATTGCCAGGACGCCCTGTTCATTCGCCATGATTGCTCAGCACTTCCATCACTTCTGGCCGCTGGAGCAGCGCAAGCAGCCGCCCCAGGTTGACGTACAACGGGGGGTGAGACGCCGCATCTGCCGCCACGGCTACAATGCAACGCTCCCCGACGGGCAACTGCGCCTCCCACTGCAACAGCAGGTCTTCGCGGGCGGTACTCGCAGTCAAGGTCAACAGCGTGTCCAAGGACAGCAAGCGCACTTCACAATCCACCCAACCTGGAATGTGCGTGCATACATCGGCCCAGCTGATCGGACTCGCGTAATGGCAATCCCCGACATTGATGGGGGGCTCCAAGCGAACCGCAGACGGGTCCAGGTCATCGGCGCCCCAGGGCTCGTCCGCGCCGTCGGGCTCCGCGTCGTCGGGCTCTGCGGTCGAATCGCCGCGCTTCCTCATCAGCATCGGCAGCACGTCTGCCAACGAAAGTAGGAAGGAAAGAACACTGGCGCGTGAATGTTCCTCGCGGCGCTCTTCGGGTGATTGACGGCCGATGCTGAGGTCGAGACGAATGTGCATGAGAACTCCGAAGATGCGTTTAACGCCGTTTGAACGCGCCATCCACTTCGCGCGCATAGATCAATGAACGGATCAGCGCTTCTGCGGGATCGCCTGTATCGATCTCAGGGAAAGCGTGCTCACGTCGAGTGTGCTTCTCCCCCCGAAGGGCCCAGTGCCCTGTCCCCTCGTCGCCACTGAAGATCAAGCCGCACCCGTCATCGTCTCGCGGCCAGCCCAGCCATTGCGCAAGCTCCGCCTTGAGACAAGCCCACGTCGCCACATCGGTCGGATCTGGGTCAGGGAGCAGATCACCCGCGCGCAGGTGCCGCAAGACCGTCTCCGCAGATACCCGACCAGGGTGGTCGCCAGTTGCGGTCGGGTCGAGAATCGGAATGGCGGGCGGGATGATGCGCGCGCGCACGTCGTCCGAGAACACTACCTGCCAGCCTGTGATTGTACGCACACCGCGCACTTCCAAGATGCCGTCAGGAAAAGCTCGCCACAAGAGCGCGCGGCCTTCTTCGCTATCCCAAGTCATTGGCCGGTTCCTCCCTGCAAGAGCACGAGCGCATTTCGCCCGTGACCAAACGCAAACACGTCTTTTCGCGCTCTTGCCAGATTGGGTCTGGGCTCAAAATGAACTTGCCCAGGGCGAAGTCACGGCGCGAACCCACCGTCTCGTTTTCGTAGATCGGCTTGCGGCGCAGGCTGTATGTCGCCCAGCCGTTCAACGTGTGCAACGCCTCTTCCACGAGTAGCGGGGGGATACCCGCCATCTCCATTTCAGGGAGCCCGAAGGCCGCCAGCCCGCAAGTCTCCAGCCGCATGGTCACACGCTCGACGTCGTGGGGCGGCTCTTGCTCTGGTTTGAAGAGCAATTTGACGCGCTCAGCGTATTCGGCGTCAGTGAGCTTGGGGGCGGGCGCGAGGCGCACGACGTTGTCTTTTCCTTCCGACATTAGGCTCTCCGAAGGGGGTGCATGCGATCTTGCCACGCAGTCCCCTCTATTGTTTTCCAGGTCATGCAACCCGGGACCGTGCAGCAGTGCACCGCGCGGCTGGCGTTATTGGTTTCGTTGGAGATCACCACGGGCGGTAGGTACACGACCATCCAGCGGTGAACGTGGCGCATTCGCAACCATGCAGCGTAGCGAGCCTGTTGTTGCGCCGACGGCATCAGTCCCTCCCCTTCTGGCAGGCGGCGCGAATCAAACCTGCATCCAGGCGAGGCGCGGCTTTGTGCAGCATCATCACCATTGTACCGTGCGTATTGTGCTCACCGCTGTAGACCCGGATGCCGCCTTCATTGCACTCTGCGCATTCCATAAATGCAGCAGCGAGGCCGGGCAGAAGGCAAAAGCCTTCACGCGCCCAGCGCAACCCCTGTCGCCCCCGCGCGCATTCGCAAAAATCAACCTCTGTCGCAGGGTCGCACATAGGCTGACTGCGCAAACGCCGGACACGTCTTTTCCTTCCAGGGCAACGGGGCATCGCGGGCAGACGCTGTTGGCGCAGAGCTTGCCACTGGTAAACCAGCGTCTCCAGCGCATTGCGGCGCTTGGGCAACTGTAGCATCGCCTCCCGAGCGCAGCCCGGATTGGTGTCAAAGCGGCACCCCCGACATGCGGCGAGCGGGTCTGTGCTTTCGGGCGCGATGCAGGGATGCAAGCTCACCCGTCCTCCAATTCATGAACGTATCCTTCCGCGTCAATCCCAAGTTTCTGCGGCGACCTGGCCGACTCAGTTGGCGACTCAATCACGTCGCACCCTTCCACGGGCCAGACTGCGAGTTTGGGGCCATCGCCCTCGTCGTATTTCACAACGATGCAGGGGACGCTTACGCGCCTATCGCCAACCATGCCGTGCTCGTTGTCATTCGCCAAGAATGGGTGTGAGACGACACACTCCCCTTCCATGCGAACAGCGCGTGCGTCCTGGTAAAAACCGCGTTTTTTGCGGAGTCGAAGACCTTTCATCAGGACACCTCTATTGGGCCGAAGTACGTGTCGCGGAAAAGCCGTAGCTTGCAAGTGCGCGGAAGAACCTGTTCTTCAAAGAGAAAACGAACCGAAAATACGGGCATCGTCCGCCCTGTGTGCTCCGCGCCTGTCAGCGCGAGTGGCTCTGCCGCTATCAGCAAACGCACAAGCGCAGCTGGCGATGCCGCGGCCGGCGCGGCAGATACCAGAGCGCGCAGGAGAGCCCGACGATTCATTTGCGCCTCCTCGCGGCTCGACGGCGCGCAGCCCGGTTGCCCGTGGCTTGGGGGCGTTCCCCTGCCTTGAGCGGGCGCAGGACCGCGTCATACTCGCCTTTCAGGTGCGCAGGCGCATTGACCCGCACGCGAATAGGGATGCTCAAGTCGTCTGCAACGACATAATTGGCGTCAGGGACTACATGGTAACCCACGCCCTCGCCCTTCTTCACGCGTCCGTCCAGCACCGCGATTGCGAGCGCATAGCGTCCGCTCTCAATCAGGGCGTCGATATCGTGCGGGGCCTTGGTCATCTTCCCTCCAGAGCTTCGATGCGGGCTGTGAGCGCCGCAACCCGGTCCTCTAACATGAGGATGCGCGTCTGGTCGGAAGTGCGCTCCGGGGGAGACACGATGATGACGGGAACAGGCGTGCCGCGGAGCCGTGCCTTTTGCACAGCTTCGGTACACGTCTCCCATGTGCACGTCTCTTGCGGCGGCAGCAGCTTACTCGCGTGCCGCTTCAATGCGTCTGCTGTATCCTCTCGCGGCCGGCGAGGAAGGCGCGCCAACGGAATAGACCAGACGAAAGCGGACTGGACGAGCTTCTGTATCTCGACTTCGCGCGTGAAGGCGTCCAGCCCCGGTCGCCACTCCCGTACCGCGCGCTTCGCAAAGGCAAGACGCGCCGTGGGGTCGAGCGTCAGCGGAAACAACGCGACAGGTGCCACGAATTGCATAGACAACAGCGTCGCCCCGATCTGGTTGTCGCTACGAATCCAACACTCGCGATCAAGCGGCTGCGTGTGTTCAACTGCCATTCTGGCGCTCCTCGATGAGCAGGCGCCGCACGCGGCCCAATTCCTCGTCAGTGTGGGCGACCCCGCCATTTAGCCGCAAGTAGAACTCCAGGCGGCGCTCTCGTGACCAGTCGCCGTAGACGATCTCGACACTCATGCGCCGGGCGCGTCGGTCAATCTCGTCGAAGTCGCGATACCAAAGCTCGCGCCAAGCCGCGGCCGTCTTGTCGTAGACCTCGCCCGGAATCAGGCCCTGCATGAAAGCGGCAATGGCGCGAAGGCGTTGCTGCCCATCGATCACTTCGGGCAGCACCCCTTCCGTCCACAGGTCATCACGGTGCACGTAGATCAGGGGGACCGCGCCGCCCTCAAGCGCATGCCCGATGAAACGGCGCTGTTGCTTTTCGGTCCAGACCGCGCCGCGCTGGTAGTCAGGCGACAGATTCAGCGCTCCTTCGTCCTCGGGATCAATCAACATCGGGAGAAGGTATTTCCACGGAATGTGCGTGCCAGTCGAGGGCAGCGTAAAACCCAGATCCCGCATACCGACGCCCGCGCCCACTTCGCATGTCCGGCCCGTAGCGAGCACCCCCAACATGAATGCGTTGAGGATAGCCCAACCGGCCTTATCGTTCCCTGCGGGCCGCCCTGGTGCGTAGTCTTGCACGGCTTCGCCTTCGCGTCGGAAGGTGACCACGGTGCCTGTCTTGCGTTCATGCGGCGCGTGGAAGAGCGTTACGCGGCTCATATTTACGAACGTGACGTGTGCGAGGCCAAATTGCCACGACACCTGTGTTTGCGTCACTTTACCCGCGCCGTATTTCGCCACAACGCCGGGCAATAGCGGATCGTAGACAGATGACTCAGGCATTCTTTCCCCCGAAGGGTTGGAGGGGGCCCCGTACAAACTTGCGCAGCGAGCACGGGACCCGGGGCGCTCGGTTTCCCGCGCGCCTCCACCACTCCCAACTGGCCTATTCCAGCGGGAAGACACAAAAAGGGTGGACTCGGTGGGAGTCGAACCCACGTCCGCAGCCGCGATAACTGTATCCTGTACGTGCGTATTCACCTCTTGTCTTAGACCAGCTGGCGAGGCGACGTACCTACTGGCCTGTAGCTTCTGTTTTTTCTTTTATCGTCATCGACTTACACGAGCTTGGTGCAAACGTCAGACTATCCAGGTTCGTGACATGCCCAACCCGCGCCTCCTGGCAGAATGCGAATCGGACATCAGTGCCCTCTCGGGCGTCCCTTTACGCTGCGAGGCGCGCCGGGCTGAAGTGTGCGTTGTTGTTGGCACTTGTGTATTGCAGGGTTCTGAGAAGGATTACCTGCGTCCTTTGCACGAGACACAATCTCAACGACCCCGTCGAAACCGTTTCGAGCCCAAGATTGAAAAGAACGTGAGTGAGTTTAATAGAAAAGGAGGCTTCGAGCTACAATGGAACCGTTTTTCCATCAGGAAAACACGCAGTGATGCGCACACGCGGCCGTGTGTTGGGCGCATGCAGCGCGGCCCGCCAAATGAGCGTGCACCACGTTCGCGCGCCTTCCCTGCGGAAGATCAGGCGATCCGTCATCACGATTTGATGGCGCGTGTGCTCTCCTGGCGCGACGAATGACGCGTGCGCTTCCAGCACCAGTTTCGTGCCGCGTGGCGCGGTTAAACGCGCCTCTTGGAATTGGCGCCAGAGCGCGAGCACTTCGGGCAAACGAAAAGTGCGACCAGTCTTCGGTGCACGGAAAGCGATTGCCTGCTCAAATGCCGCTTGCACGTCGTCCACGGTCATCACGCAAGCGCTGATGCGCTTGTCGAGGCGATCCAGGCGGCTGTATCGATCAGGAGGGCGTTTGGCCATCGTCAGGTGCTCTCGGTGATGTCGGCCGGCTTGATGAAGTAGCCCGCCTGCGCGCCCCGGCCCTGGCCGGCGTGCCGGTGCGCGCTTTCGTTCAGGTCAAAGACCCAAAAGGCGTCAGCGGCGCCCTCCTCGACCAGCACGCACGCGCGCCCCGCAGGCGTCGTCTTCACCAGGACGCCCAGCTGTGTAGGGAACGTGCCGTAGCAGTGCACTTCGACCGCTTGGTGCCCGTTGGCGAGTAGCATTCGCATGCGTTCCAGCTGCGCCTGTCGACGTTCAGCGACGTTGCCCGTAAGCACATCGAGCAACAGCAGCGCTTCGTCTTTCGTCGGAACAGCCATTACCAGTCCTCCCCGCAACGAGGGCAATCGTCGTCACACTGGTGCCCGCATTCGTCGGGCGCCGTGTCCAGGCCGCCATAGTCGGCGAGCCCGCGGTTTCCGTGCGCCATTCCGATCACGCGCTCGCGCTCACTCTCGCCGCCGTCGTCCGCGTCGTCCGCGTCGCGCTCTGCAATCCGCGCTGCCGCGATAACATCGCTATGCAGTTCGTTTACAGTGTCGCCCCACCAGTGGGGGTCTTTGTCAGGACGCGCCGCCTCCACCGCATCGAACAGGCACGCGTAAACGTCACTGTAAGGGCTGTCGGACAGGAAGCCGGCATCGTGTAGCGCGGTGACGCCCCAGGCCGTGTTGATCTTGGCGGCGCTCATGCGTCTTTCTTGGCCGCAACACACGGCGCCTGATCATCAAACTCGATGGGCACGGGCTCGCCTGTGTCTGGGTCCACGTCCGCCTCCTCGTCATTGAGGTCTTGGACCAGTTCCTCGCCGAGCGCGATCAGGCGGTCCAAGAGGCCGGACGGATCCGCGTCCGTCGTGATCTCGAAAGAGAGAATGTAGGTCGGTGTGGGCATGTGCACTCCAGGGTGAATCCGGGCAGCCCCCTGCTCGGTCCATCCACCTTATGCGCTATCGCATCACAGGTCAAGCAAACGGCGCAAAGCACCTGCCAGACGTGATCCGTTGCGATCAGTGCTTGCCCAGATAGTCACAACCCGCGCTGATGGGGTCCGCCCACGGGTCCTGCTCGGGCGCGATGTGCCCAGCCCAGGCAGGCGGCTCGTCACCCCAGCCCCGTACCGCGATGTCGGACGCGGGCGGTGGGGGCGGTACCTGCTCCTGCCCTGGCGTCCAGCCGGCGCTGTGCCCATAGGCCGCGTCGGGCACCGCGGTCGACGCTCCACGCGAGCCGTGCGCGGCCACGATGAACGCCTCTGGGTTCTTCTCTTGCAACCTGGACGCGAAACGCGCAGCGCTCTCCCGCTCTTGGGCGCTGGCGTTCTCGTCGTCTGCCACCCGGCGCAGCTTGGCGTGCCGGTCTCGGATCTTCGCCAGCTTGGCGCCACTTAGAGTCGTCATGCTTTAGCGCATAACGCGGCGGACTACTCGACGACGGAGTGGATGTGCTCGACGTAGAGATAGACAATCTGCGAGCCGGGCGCATTCGACGCGCTCATGCCGCAGTTGATCTCGGGCTTGGTAGGGGACACCGCGTCTGTGTCCACATCCACAACGGGCTGGGTGATCTGCCCATTGACCTCGGTGCTGCTGACGCGAACCTGCATGAACATGCGGGCGCCCGTGCCGAACAGAGCAACGCGCATCGCGGCCTGACTCGCGTATGCAGCGTTGAACAGGTCATACAGGGGACCCAGGTTTGTCCCGAAGTCCGCCAGAATCTCCGCATTGGTGCGCGTGGGTCCAATGACCGTGCCATCGCCCGTGAGGAGGTAGACGAGATGGTTCTTGCTGGCGCCGACGAGCGCAATGGTGTTGGCCATGATTCCTCAGACGAAAACGAAAACGGGGGGCACAAGTCGCCCTGTACCCCCCGCAATGAAGCAGCGCCACCCGCCTTGGACGGATGCTTCTCGCCGAGATTACTCGACGACGGAGTGGATGTGCTCGACGTAGAGGTACCCGATCTGGCCGGTGGTGTCGCCCATCGCGCAGTTGATCTCAGGCTTGGTGGCCGTCACGCCGTCCACGTCCACGTCGACCGTCGGCTGGCTGATCTCGGCGGTGGTCACGGCGACGGACACGCGCAGCTGGATGAACATGCGGGCGCCAGTGCCGAAGAGCGCAGCACGCATGTCGGCCTGGGCCACGTACGTGGCGTTGAACAGGTCGTAGAGCGGACCGGTATTCGCGCCGAAGTCCGCCAGAATCTCGGCGTTCGTGCGGGTCGGACCGACCACGGTACCGTCACCAGTGAGCAGGTAGACGAGATGGTTCTTGCTGGCGCCAATGAGGCCGATGGTGTTGGCCATGGGGATTCTCCGAGGAGTCTTGTTGGGGCATCGCCCCTGGGGGGCCAAATGACCCCACCACTCTATCGCAGTACCCCCCGGAAAGGCGCGCCTGTCCAGGGTGGACGGGATAGAAAAGCACGACAGATTGCAGCAGAGTGCCAACACAATGTCGCGTCCCCGAACAAAACAGCCCACGTTGCGGTCCTGGCAGGAAGCGGGCGTGCGCTGGTTTGCCCAGCTGACCCCTGCGTTTCGCGGCATCCTGGCTGATGGCATGGGCATGGGGAAGACAGGCACCGCGCTGAGCACGCTCAAGCGCCATCGGCTCTGGCCCGCGCTGGTCGTCTGTCCTGTCTCAGTCTTGGGAAACTGGCAGCACGACGAAGCGGCCATGTGGTGCCCCGGCGTGAGCGCTACCCAGCTGCTTCCAAACGCAGACAATCCACGCGCCCACCTGAATGTCGTCTCTTGGGACGCGCTGGCCGGGATGCAAGAAGACCTGATCGCGCGTCGGTTCCGTGTCGTTATTTTCGACGAGGGGCACTACGCCAAGAACCCCGATGCGCAGCGCAGTCAAGCCGCCTTTCGTGTCTCGCAATCGGCGCGTGGGTGCTTTGTGCTCAGCGGCACGCCGTTGGTCAACATCAAAGCGGAATTGCACCAGATGCACCGCATCGTGTCGGGCCGGGACGAACCGGTCGGAGCGCCGCCCCTTCTGCGTCGACTGCTGGAGGACTACGCCAAAGACGTGCCAGACAAGACGCGGGTGCGCATTCCCGTCGAGCTTGACGCCAAAATCATGAAAGAGTATCGCAAGATCGAAGAGCAGTTTGGCCCTTG
>Ga0233412_10001764_pt1 | contig 10928 bp, 10 predicted proteins | sample Na_anoxic_4_MG_FD_180667 | JGI IMG/M metagenome (GOLD analysis project Ga0233412, IMG submission 180667) | Seawater microbial communities from Saanich Inlet, British Columbia, Canada - Na_anoxic_4_MG | ecosystem: Environmental > Aquatic > Marine > Inlet | place: Canada: British Columbia... | reverse complement strand
CTTTGGTGGGGGATATGGCTGATGCAGATGGGGTCTGCGCCGCAATACTGGATGACGGTAATAGGTCCGGTTCTGATGACGCTGTTGTTTGTTTTCATTAGCATACCTATGATGGAAAAGCATGTTATAAAGAATCGCCCTGCCTATTTGGAATACAAAAAAAGCGTTCCGATGCTCATCCCCGGCACTAAAAAACACTCATAACCTGTTCTTACAGCATATTTGTCCCTAGGGACAAACGTTAAATTATTGCACATTTGTCCCTAGGGACAAATGTGCGTTTTTATGTTTCACGGGATGTTTCACACTTGATTCCAAAGAAAATTTCAATATGATTTCATTTAAAAGGGTTTCACGGATGTTTCACAAAGCATTGTAATAAGAGGGTGGGTGGAGTTATTTACGGGCTAAGCGCCCGGGGTATCTTGATAGGATATTCCAATGGTTGTATAATTGTTGAATAGAGACAATGTTATTCGAAAGGATTCCAGGTGTAATAATGAAAGACGTAATCGGAAGCATACTTGATATAGAGAATAAAGCGGGTAATATCATTGAAGAGGGTAAAAACGAAAAATTACGCCTCGAAGCTAAGATGAGCCAAGATATTAAAAAGATGCAGGATGATATTAATAAAATGGTTTCCATTAAGCTTGAACAACTTGACATTGAAGAAAAAAATGATGCCAAGGCCAGCCTTAAAAGAATAAAAGATGCAGCTGAAAAAAAATTAGCGGCAATGGACGATTTTTACAAAAAAAACAGGGACAACTGGGTCGATACAGTCTTTAAAAACATAACCGGAAGTGAAAAAAGTGGATCTTAGTTTATTCACATACGGAGCACTCTCTGCCAAGGCCCGGGCATCATATGGAAAACTTCTGAGCAGAAAAGATTATGAAGAACTCATAGAAAAAAGCAATGTACCCGAAATAGCTGGGTATTTAAAAAACTCCACCCATTATAAAGACATTCTCAGTAATGTGGATGAGCATGGGATACACAGGGGCCAGCTTGAAAACATTATAAAAACAGACATTATGAAAGAATATGCAAGGTTCCTTAAATTTACGTCGGGCAACGCCCGTAAATTTCTTCAAAGCACATATAAAAAATACGAAACCGAAAGCCTAAAAATAATATTCAGAAGGCTGGAAACAGTCGGCAGCGTTATGTCAGCGGAAGGATTTCTTCTTTTCCTAAAGGAAAATGCATCGGTGGACTTCCACCGCCTGCTGATGTCCAAAGACAGCATGGATTTCATCAATAATCTTGAAGGAACGGAGTATTATGACGTGCTTAAGCCTTTTGCAGCGGATAATGTGGATATAAACCTGTTCAATATCGAGATGGTGCTTGATTTAAACTATTTCAAGTATCTTCATAAGAGGATGAAAAAGTATTTGCGTGGCAACGATAAAAAACCTCTTGAGGATTCCTTTGGAATAAAGACCGATGTGCTTAACCTTCTTTGGATATACAGATGCAAAAAATACTATAACATGCCAAAGGAAATAATTCTCAGCTATTTGCTGCCTTACAAGGCCAGTATAAGAAAAGACATCCTTGGGCGGCTGATTGAAACGAATGACCTGGAAGAATTCGCCAAGATAGTATCAGGCACAAAATATGCGGAAATATTCGAACGCGACATCGACGAATTCTTTGAAGTAAATTTCGCTGAATATATGTATAATGTGCATATGAGACTGTTCAGGCGGTATCCACTGACGGTTTCTTCGGCGGTGGATTATATCCATATGAAAGAATATGAGCTTTCAAATATAATATCTGTGATTGAAGGGATTAGATACGGGCTAAGACCGGATAAAATAAAGAAATTCATAGTCGGGTTCGGCTTTTAAGGAGTACTGCAGATGCCTGTAATGAAAATGCAATTCGTTAATATAGTTGGGCCGCTGGAGCAGTTCGATGCTTTTGTGCTCAAACACATCCTCAATCACGATTTTGAGGTGGAAAATTCTCTTAGCGTAATTGAAAACATAAAGGGCCTGACCCCTTATGGGGAATTCAACAGGCATTCTGCCATAATGAGCCGGCTTGAATCACTTAACAAAATTTTTGAAGTACAACCCCATGATATTGAAATTGAGACCTTGATACAAAATATGGACGGTATAACGGAAACTGCGGAAGTTTTTGCTGGAAAACTAGAAGAATATATAGACGGTTATAGAAAGCGCCTTGACGAAAAGAAAATAATAGTAGAAAAGAACAGGAACATCCTCAACCGGATGATGCCTATGCTTGATTTTAATGTTGACTTAAGCGAATTAAAAATGAAATTCATAGGTGTTAGATTCGGAAGGATGGCCTATGAAAACTATAAGCGTCTAAATGAGGCAATCAAGCGACTGAACGTTATCGTCCACTTCCTTAAGCGCGAAGACGACGATGTATGGTTCTCGTATTATGCGCCCAATTCAGTTATTAATGAGGTCGATAATATATTCGCTTCACTCTATTTCGAACGCATAGACGTATCAGACGCAATAATAGGAACGCCCAAAGAAACTGCAGAGAAACTTGAGAAAGACATCGCTTCTACGGAAGAAGAAATTAATGAGGAAAATAAGCATTATGAGAATTTCATAGACAATTCAAGGCAACAGTTTGATGAAATATATTCTTATATATTCTATTTACACAAAACAATGGATATTAAGAAATATGCCGCCCATACAGAAGAATCATTCTACCTTTCAGGCTGGATTCCCAAAGGCAGCATGAATGTACTTGAAACACAATATCGCAAAAAGGGAATATCTTTTTATTTTGAAGATGCTGACCAAATGGAATCGCTCAAAAGTCCGACGGCCTTAAAAAACCCAAAGATAGTAAAACCCTTTGAATTTATTGTTAAGACTTACGGAACCCCCTCCCACAACGAAATTGATCCCACGATGTTTGTGGCAATTACATATGTGCTTATGTTCGGCATGATGTTCGGCGATGTCGGGCATGGGTTGGTTTTACTGATTGCGGGTGCAATCATATACTTTACAAAAAAGATAGACCTTGCCGGAATAGGGATAATGTGTGGCATAACGTCAATAATTTTTGGATTTGTCTACGGAAGCGTCTTCGGGAACGAGGAAGTACTAAGGCCGCTTTATGCGAACCCCATGCGTAATATAATGACAATGCTCATTGCCTCAGTCGTTTTCGGTGTTATTGTAATAATGATCGCCATGATTATGAATATTGTGAATGCAGTAAGGTCGGGAAAGTTCAAGGACGTGCTTTTTGACAGGAACGGTATCACTGGAATGGTATTTTATATAGGTGTAATAATATTTGCCGTGGTTACTCTGATAACGGGAAAAACCATAACTTCATTTATTTTCATCGTATGCTTTTTCATCCTTCCGATTGTGCTGATGTTCCTGAAAGAACCTCTGCACAACTTAATGATGGGGAAAAAAGCACTGCCCGATAAGGGAAGGGGAACGTTTTTTGTGGTAGCTTTCTTCGAAGTTTTCGAAGCCCTCCTGTCATTTTTGAGCAATACACTGTCCTTTATGAGGATAGGGGCATTCGCGCTTAGCCATGCCGGATTATCACTGGCAGTTTGGTCTGTGTATAATCTTATCGATGGAAAAATAGGCGGCATCATTGCATTAATTATAGGTAATATACTTATAATAGTACTAGAAGGCCTTGTTGTAGGAATACAGGGGATGAGGCTTGAATATTATGAATTGTTCTCACGCTTCTTTAAAGGAGAGGGAAGGGAATTTAAACCGCTAAGGATAAGCGGTAGAAAAAAATAAGAAATTACGGCATTGCAGGACAATTCCGGCAGCCGTTGTATTAAATAGAAACATATACGGAGGTATTTTGCATTATGAAAGAATTATTAATAGGGGCCCTGGTTCTGGTTGTGCTGCTGTCGGCGGCCGGTGTGGTTTACTGGAAGAAAAGCGGTAATCCTAAAAGCACCAAAACAGTAATGGGTGTAAACATGCTCCTTATATTCGGTATCCTTATGACATCGACAATAATAATGCTTACGAGTGGAAGGGCACTTGCCGCCGAAGAAACAGCTGCTGCGGCTTCAGCACCGGCGAGTGATGGACTTAGGTATCTTGCCGCTGCCTTATCTACCGGTCTTGCGACAATCGGGACAGGAATAGCGGTTGCTGCATCTGCATCTGCCGCACTGGGCGCCATCAGCGAGGATCCCTCGTTATTGGGTAAAACGATTATTTTCGTCGGCCTCGCGGAAGGTATTGCGATATATGGGCTTATAGTATCCATTTTGATTCTCCCATAGGAGGAAACAGTAAAATGAGATTTTATCTTATAAGTGACAATGTAGATACACAGAAGGGAATGCGCCTTGCTGGAATCGAAGGCGTAGTTGTCCACGGCCGGGTTGAAACAATGAATGCCCTTGATGTATGTCTTGCGGATAGTTCCCTGGGTATCATTTTAATAACTGAAAAACTTGCCGAATTGATACCTGCAAGACTGGATGAGATGAAAAAAAAGGGGCACCTTCCCCTGGTCGTAGTTGTTCCCGACAGGCACGGAACACAAAGGGAACACGATTCAATTACCAAATATGTAAGGGATGCAATAGGAGTTAAAATATGAGGCGATTATATGGATGATTTAACCCAAAACTATTCCGTTAACGAAAAACTCAGAAGCTTCACTGAGATGGCTCTTAGGGAGGCACATCGGAAAAAGACTGAAATTATTGATAAAGCGGAAAAAGAAATAAAAGAAACCCTGAAAAACAAGGAAATTCAACTTCTTGAGGAAGCCTACCGATTAATGCAGACCGGAACAAGGCAGAACAGGCGAGATCTCAATGAATCCGTTTCAAAGGCCCTTGTAGACGGTAAAAAGCGAATGTTTGATAAAAGAAGGACTATAATAGATGATGTGTTTGAACAGGTAAAAACACATCTTGAAGAGTACAGGATGACAACGGAATACCCGGTTAAGATTCTGAACGATATAATTATATGTTTTGGCATAATCGGCGACAGCGAATATGAAATAGAAGTAAATGCAAAAGAAGAGGATTTATTTAAAAAGCTACTTAATGAAGCAGGAATACCTGTTGAGATAAAAATCAGCGAGGATGATATATACGGCGGATTTATAATAAACGGAATAACAAAAAGAGTCCGGATAGATTGTTCATTTGCAATCGCGGTATATGAAGCCCGCGAAGGATTTCTTGAAATGATCAGGATACCAATAGAAGACGGAGATTTACTGGATGACCAATAAAAAAGAAAAAAAAGGATTTATAAGCGGAATAAGCGGTCCGGTAGTCTTCGTAAAAGGCAATGCAGCGCTTAAAATGCTGGAAATGGTACTTGTCGGGCATAACGGGCTTATCGGCGAGGTAATTTCAATTGAAAAAGACAAGGCCATTGTCCAGGTTTATGAAACGACATCCGGGCTTAAGATAGGGGAACCCGTTGAATCTTCCGGGGATCCTCTTTCGGTAACACTGGGGCCGGGAATACTTGGAGAGGTTTTTGACGGAATTCAAAGACCCTTGAAAAAAATTGAAGAAGTCAGTGGAACTTCAATAAAAAAAGGACTGGACATTAAGACCCTGAATGAAAATAAAAAATGGGAAATTAAAATAAATATAAAAAACGGTGAAGCGGCAAACGGCGGACAAATAATTGCCGAAGTACAGGAAACACCGGCGTTGGTTCACAGGATTATGGTGCCGCCCGGTGTTAAGGGAATGTTTAAAAATGTCTGTTCCGATGGGGAATACACAATCTTGGATGTCCTTGCTGTGGTTGAAACAGAAAAAGGAAAAAATATTGATATAACCATGACCCAGAAATGGCCTGTTAAAAAGCCGAGGCCCTTTGATAAACGCCGGCCTATTCATATGCCGCTTATAACCGGGCAAAGAGTAATTGACATGCTCTTTCCGATGGCAAAGGGTGGAACCGCAGCCATACCCGGTGGATTCGGAACCGGGAAAACAATGACACAGCACCAGCTTGCAAAGTGGTCTGATGCGGATATCGTGGTATATATAGGCTGCGGCGAAAGAGGCAATGAAATTGCCGATGTTCTTGAAAGCTTTCCAAAGTTGAAAGATCCTAAAAGCGGAATGTCCCTTATGAACAGGACGGTGCTGATAGCTAATACATCAAACATGCCAGTTGCTGCAAGGGAAGCTTCAATTTATACAGGGATAACAATTGCTGAGTACTATAGGGACATGGGTTACCATGTAGCGCTTATGGCGGACTCCACGTCAAGGTGGGCGGAAGCTCTTAGGGAAATATCAGGGCGTCTCGAAGAAATGCCCGCGGAAGAAGGCTACCCGGCATACCTTCCTTCTCGCCTTTCACAGTTTTATGAAAGGGCAGGATATGTGGAAACACTCGGTGGCTTCGAAGGCTCAATATCCATAATCGGGGCGGTGTCTCCTCAAAGCAATGACTTTTCAGAGCCTGTTACACAAAACACAAAGCGATTTACCAGATGTTTCTGGGCATTGGACAAGACGCTTGCATATGCGCGCCATTATCCGGCTATCAACTGGACCGGAAGCTACAGTGAATATATTGACGAACTTGCGGATTGGTATGAAGAAAATACCGACAGGCACTATCTTGAAAAAAGGACAAGTGTCCTTAGGATTCTGCAAGAAGAAAACAGATTAATGGAAATAGTTAAATTGATTGGCCAGGATGTTCTCCCGGATGGGCAGAAACTGACTCTTGAAATAGCTAAAATCATTAGGCAGGGCTTCCTTCAGCAGAACGCATTCCATGAAAATGACACATTCGTACCGGTTGAAAAGCAGTATAGGATGATGAATTCTATATTGTATTTGAATGAAAAAGCACAGAAACTTGTAGAGGCCGGGATACCCGTGTCGGTTCTTTCTGATACTGGTATATTCAATGAACTTATACAGATGAAATACAACATACCGAATGATAACCTTGAAGCGTTCGACCAACTTGAGCACAGGATTGATGAGTTTTACAATGACCTGAGCATAGAATACAGCGGTGCAGAAAGGAGAAACTCATAATGAGGCTTGAATACCTTGATTTACATGAAATAAAAGGTCCATTGGTGGTTCTCAAAGGTATAAAGAATGCATCATATGAGGAAATGGTTGAGCTGACCCTTAAAAGAGGAGAGAAGCGTACGGGCAGGATAATCCGTATGACTGAAGAACTGTGCGTTGTACAGGTTTTTGAAGGGACATCAGACATATCCTTGGAAAATACCCGTACTTATTTGACCGGACATACACTGCAATTGCCGCTTTCGGGTGAAATCCTTGGCAGGATATTTGACGGAAAAGGTTCACCCATGGATGGCCTCGGTGAAATATACCCGGATATGAAAGCGGATATTAACGGCCTCCCTATAAATCCGGTTTCCAGGAAATATCCTAAAAATTACATACAGACCGGAATATCATCAATTGACGGCCTGGCCACCCTGATAAGGGGGCAGAAACTCCCGATTTTTTCAGGCAGCGGGCTGCCTCACAATGAACTTGCAGTGCAGATAGTGCGCCAAGCGAAAATAACCGATACAGACAATCCGAAATTTGCAATAGTTTTTGCAGCAATTGGCGTTAAAAGCGATGTTGCGGATTATTTTACAAAAAGCTTTAAAGAAAGCGGTGTTCTTGAAAAGGTGGTAATGTTCCTTAATCTGGCAGACGACCCGGTTGTTGAAAGAATTACGACCCCAAGGTGTGCTCTGACTGCAGCTGAATACCTTGCCTTTGAAAAAGGGATGCATGTTTTAGTAATTATGACGGATATGACTTCATATGCAGAAGCTCTTAGGGAAATATCTTCATCTATGGAGGAAATACCCAGCAGAAAAGGATTTCCCGGGTACTTGTACAGCGACCTAGCCTCAATGTATGAGCGTGCCGGGATTATAAAGGGAAAAGAAGGGTCCATAACCCAGATTCCAATCCTTACCATGCCGAATGACGACATAACACACCCTGTCCCTGACTTAACTGCATATATAACCGAAGGGCAGGTTGTGCTTGAACGAACCCTTACCCAAAGAGGAGTATATCCGCCGGTAAGTATTCTGATGTCACTTTCAAGGCTCATGAAAGACAGTATCGGTGAAGGATTTACCCGCGAAGACCACCCCGGCCTGGCAAATCAGTTATTTGCATCATATGCACGTGTTCAGGAAGTACGAGCGCTGGCATCGGTTATCGGTGAAGACGAACTGAGTGAAATTGATAAAAGATTTATAGGTTTTGGAAACGCTTTCGAAGAAAAGTTTTTAAAGCAACTTCAGGATGAGAACAGGGATATGGAAAAAACACTTGATTTGGGGTGGTCGCTTATATCGAAGCTTCCTGAGGCTGAACTAGATAGGCTGTCTCCTGAATTAATTGAAAAATATTATGATAAATCCGGAGGTACTGCTTTCTAATGATAATAGAAATGGCGCCAACAAAAGGGAATCTCATAAAAGCGAAAAATACACTGGCACTTTCTGGCCAGGGCTACGAATTGTTGGATAAAAAAAGGAATATCCTCACAATGGAAATGATGGCATTGATTGACAAGGCCAAGTTAGTGCAATCTCGAATTGATTCAACTTTTAAAGATGCATATTATGCACTCCAGACAGCAAACATAACCCTTGGAATCAGCAATGTGGAGCAGCTGGGATATACCTTTCCGGAGGATGACTCCATTTCAATAAGATTCAGGAGCATAATGGGCGTGGAATTGCCCATGGTTGATTTTGAGAAGAAATTACCCGAGCCAAGGTATGGGTTTTCACGGACAAGTTCCGCCCTCGACGAGGCATATGAAAAATTTAATGAAGTGAAGACACTTACAGCGGAATTGGCAGAAGTGGAAAATGATGTTTACCGCCTTGCAGTGAATGTAATAAAAACGAAAAAACGGGCAAACGCACTAAAAAACATAATTATTCCACGTTACAATGAAATCGTTAAATATATCCAGGATTACCTTGAAGAAAAAGAACGCGAGGATTTTTCACGGCTAAAAGTCATTAAATCTCGAAAAACTTCTTGATAGGTTAATTTTTTGACACCGTCAGACACAGACAATTGCACCGCCGTGCAAATCACCCGTCGGATGATTCGCACAAAATTACCCATATGGGTAATTTTACGATATACGGAGGATTTAAATTTAATAGCTGAAAGTTGAAAAGGTGCCTGCATCTTCGTTAAGATCATACAAGATTTGTTCAGCGCCGGCCTTTTTTGCGCTTTCGATATAATTGTTAATATAGTCATTAATACTGATATTGTCCATTTCGAAAAAATAGTTATACATGGCAACGGCGAAACTCCTCTGGACATTTTTATAATCCGTGTGCGGAAGAAACCATGAATCAGTAAACAACAGATTGTTATTCATCAAGTCATTGTATTCTGTAATGTTGCTTTTAGACATTGAAATATAGTCATCGCTGAAATAGTTACTCTTCACCGTTACCCCGGAAGAATTAAGCATATCGTGATTCAAACCCGTCAACCAAATATTGTTTTCATAGAAATCCGAGCCTTCGTTGTCTGATGTTTCAAATAAATGGGTAAGAGTGTTGCCGGTAAGCGTATAATTCTCATCAGGAATACCTAATGACCCCATTGCCATTCCGGTCACATCCGACAGAAAGATATTAACGAAGGCATTGATTACGGAGTCAGGGTTTTCTGTGTTTGATGTCAGGACATAACACTTCTGCGGTTTTAAAGCAATAACACTCCTTTCGCGTGATTCTCCGAGATAGAATATTTTTTCCCATTCGGATAAATCAAAAGAAGAGCCGCTGAAATTCGAAAAATCATAGAAGTTACCAAACCCGGCAGTTTCCCTGAAACTCCATTCCTGGCTCAAGTGAAGGATTCCGACATCGTTAAGGCCCTTTATATATTCAAGGGATTCAATTATTCCGGGTTTTAATACGGCATCTTCATATGCCCCGGTTGTATAATCAAACGCAATAGAGCAGGCGGTATAGTTTGACAGGTAACATTCGTTTGCTAAAAAGATATCATTAAGCATCCTTGCACCGGTTCTGCGATTAACATTCATTCCATATTCATCTTGAATTCCATTGGCGTTAGGATCATCATATGCGAATGCCTTAGACACTTCGTAAAGTTCATCAAGCGTCTGCGGAACTTGCAAGCCCAACTCGTCCAGCCACGATTTTCTAAAATATCTTGTACCAATACCTTCAGGACTGCTGACTGCTAATGCCCAGGTCTGGCCGTCAGCAAACCTAAAAGCGCTTTTCATTGATTCCGGTAAAGCATTATATGCAGAATTATCAGCCAGAAAATCGTCAAGCGGTAATATGAGACCGTTGCTCCTTAAGACTCCAAGATTTGGGAAATCAGAAACATTCAACTCAATCAAGCCTATGATTTCTCCGTTTTCAATGGCTTTAGGATAGTAATTTGATGTTGCGATTGCTGATTGGTGCAGCGGTGATATATTGTTAATCTTAATTGATATATTGAAGTTTTTCTCTATTAGATTTTCCCAGTCTTCAATGCCTGAAAAAGCTTTTAAATTTCCCACGGGAGGCCTGTAAATATTAATAATAGTGTTATCATCGCCTAAATTGAGAACAGGAGCGGTTGTTTCGACCCTGTCGATGGAACCACCTGAGCATGACACACAAATTATAAAAAGAATAAAGAAAATCAGGACCGGCAGGATTACTTTTTTCATATTGATACCTCCAAATATATCCTATATATAAGATACATCAGATTAGCGAACTAAATGGGTATTCAGTTTCAAAAGAAACACATCATGAGTTCAATTGTCGCTTTTATATGTTTAAAATATAACCGTTATTTAATAGTTCTTATATATTCTATGAAATATTTAAAATTCTCGAAAGGAACATCCGGAGGA
>Ga0233412_10001763_pt1 | contig 10931 bp, 10 predicted proteins | sample Na_anoxic_4_MG_FD_180667 | JGI IMG/M metagenome (GOLD analysis project Ga0233412, IMG submission 180667) | Seawater microbial communities from Saanich Inlet, British Columbia, Canada - Na_anoxic_4_MG | ecosystem: Environmental > Aquatic > Marine > Inlet | place: Canada: British Columbia... | reverse complement strand
GGAAAAGCCCCAGAGCTAGAACGTGGAATTGACCTTCTGTGGAAGACCTCAAACCAGGTTCCACCTAATGAAGTGTGTAGCGATGTTCTGGGAGGGACGAGTCGGGGATAAGCCCCAGCCACTGGAGGACTAGCTACGAAGTCAAATGAGGTTAGCCGGAACTGATTGGTGAGGTGATGAATGTGACCACTGATGCTAACTCCGATCATGGTGTCCGCAGGAAGTCCAACAAGCACCTCGTCGTGTACATTGACGACGATGCTACCGGGAGCGCCATGCAGGTCGATGCCCTCTGGAGCTGATGGCACCAGAAGCCCCTCTCTCATCAAGTCCGAGAACGCCGGTGTCCTCGTACCAACTTCCTCCTCGCTCAATGGGGTCTCTTCTACGGGCGAGATCCGGTCTGTAGAAGGCCATTCCTCCGATGGGTCCGAGCATGGGCTGGACGTAGGGAAAGTTGAGAGGACTGGCCCGTCTGATGAGAGGGAGGGCGTATTGGAGAAAGGGGCCGACGCCCTCTCCATCGACCTCAGACTGGAGACGCTGTAGATGTCTTGATTCGTTTTCGAGCATGGCTGCTGCGACTGTCCGGGTCCAGGTCTCATCAATGCCGGAGAGGAGAGGAGCCCACTTATCAATATGCGGTCCGAGTCCACCTGGAAAGGTATCAGGGTCTGCGGCACCTCCAGGCCGCTCTTGGGGAGATGTTGTCATCTCGCTCCTCAGCCCAGCGAGGATCTCTGATAAGGCAGTCTCCTGTGTCGCACTGCCAGCTTGGGGCTCTGACGATGATGGTTGGTCCAGTGGGGAGTCGGGATGCGACGGTGGTGGCCCAGAAGTTACTGAAGGAAGGGATGTCGAAGCGAGTGAACTCCCCAACGGAAAATCCGAATCACCTCCCTCTCCAGGCTGATCGGAGTCCGATCCAACTCCCCGCTCCAGTGGCGACTGTGTATTCGTAGGATCGGCTACAGACGGTTGGGCTTGGTGTGGTGTCGGCGTTGGAGTAGTAGCTTCCTCCCTTGATGTGGACTCTGCTTCGTTGGCTGATTGACATGAGCTCTGATCCGCCGGTCCACTCCCAGGCCTCCCAGGTGTCTGAGTCCTGGGGAACGTAGTAGTGGAGGAAGGCCCTTGGGGAAAATCCGAATCACCTCCCTCTCCAGGCTGGTCGCCCTCCTGCGGTCTCGTCTGGGAGATCCCGGTCGAGCGCCCAGTCATCGACCCATGGGTGGTGTTCATCGATTGGGGTGATGGATCCTGCGCCCCAGGCGCCTCCTCGTAGGAGAGCGAGGGGGTCGTCAACGGAAAATCCGAATCACCGCCCTCTCCAGGAGGCTCTGAATCCGTCGTCCTCTCCATCTGTGCAGGAGTGTTGTCGCCACCTGCTGAATTCTGGGAGGTCGAACCAGGCGTGGTTTCTGAGGACCTTGTCGAGTCTGGGGAATCCGAAATTTGCGACATCAATGATGGAGGCGAAGAGGTTAAGCCCGAGGACCTCAGTCTTTCCACCCCCTCTTCCAATGAAGGCGACGGGGGAAAATCCGAATCACCTCGCTCGCCAGGTGAGCCTGAGCCCAGCGATACGGTCGGGAAGATCGGGATCGAGAGACCAGATGTCCCATCCATCCTCGAACTGGTCTCTGGTGTCGGAGTTGAAGAAGCCTCCTCTGAGCATTCTGTCGGCTCTGTGGTCGTAGACGTGTCTAAGCTCTCTTGCGATCTCTGGACTGACGACGAGCCAGCTATCGTCTTGTCGTCTTGTGAGATCAAAGATGCGCTGGGACATGGCTGCGACCCTTGAGGAAAATCCGAGCTAACGGCTCCGCCAGGCTGCTCTGGGTGAGGTGCATTCAGCCCTGGCACCTCCGGATCGATGTCTGGGGCAAGGTCCTGCGGCGATCGGCATGTGTTGCCCCGAGCTTCGGACGACGATGACTCTTGATGTGTCATGGGAGGAGAAAGCTCTGTGCCTGACCCCGGCGAGATAGGTCCTGACTTCGGTGAGTCGCTCTCGGAGGAAGACGTCTCTGAGGAGAGGGACGACTCGCTCCGTAAGGCTAAAGGGACAGCACTACCGAATTCTCCAGGCTGGTCTGAGTCCCCACTCCCCGTAGGAGTCGTCTGGGTCGGTTGGGTCGTCCCAGGCGATGGTGAGTTGACTTGCGGACGAGTTCCAATGTCCTCCCTTGATGATGACTGTTCCCTCGGCCATCCAGTTGTCGGTGTAGAACTGTTGGGTGAGCCTGATGTCGTCTGTTGCGTAGACCTGCTGGAAGGCGTCTCCGTATTTGGATTGATACTCGAAGATGTCTCTAATGGAGTTGTCGATTGTGAGGGTTCCGAGGAGCTGGTCGACCCGCTCCTTAAGGCTAAAGGGACACCATCACCGGCACCTCCAGGCCGGTCGGAGTCCTTGTGAGCCGAGGATGATGTATCGCTGTCTGGAAGATCGTTCTCCTGTGGAGAAGATGTTCTCTTCTCCTTCCAAGGTGTCCCAGATGTTTCCTTTGATGTATCGGCCGTTTTCTGCGTAGGTCGCGCTGACCTCAAGTGGGACGTAGGAGGCGTAGATGAACCCTGAATCGAGGAAAGAAGACCCTTGCCGCCCTCTGAGGGCGAACTCGTTTGGGGGGAAGGTTGGATCTCGGTGGACTGTCCACCTTGAGGAAAATCCGAGCTAACGCCCTCTCCAGAAGATCCTGGTGCCTGCGGCCCGGTGTCCTCCTGGGTTACAGGCGTTGCATCCGCATCGGTATTCGTCCCGTGGGGGCTGGTAGTAAGTTCCGACTCCTGCGGAGTAGAATCTCGACTCAGGGACGTATCCGAGCCATGCGTAGGGTCCGAGCTATCGTCCTCGCCAGGAGAGTCGGTGTCCACCTGCGTAGCATCGACTACTAGGCTCGACGCCCCGGCGGTTGGGTCCTGCGTCGTGGAAGTCTCCTCCGCGTGTGACCCACCTGTCTGGGACTGGTCCGAAGAGGGACCTGTGGAGGTTTCTCTGGAAGTAGGCGATGTCGGGGTCGTCTGAATAGACGAAGTTTGTGAAAAATCCGGGCTACCGTCCTCTCCAAGTTGGCCTAACCCCGCCGCTGGGGTCGTATTGGTCTCGGTCGTAGCATCCCCTACTGAAGTCGACGGAGCAGGCTGGGTCTGCCCACCCATCGCTTCCGACGAAGATGCTGTCTGGGTAAAATCCGAGCTATCGTCCTCGCCAGACTGGTCGGGTGCTGACGTGGGACTGATGACTGGTTCTCCAGAGGAGGTCCCTGAAACTTGCGGTCCGCTCTCTCCAGCTGAGGCTGTGAGTCCAGCAGACGGACTTGAGGATTCTGAACCTTGCGTAGCGCCCGTAGATCTGGTCGAAGTATCGACCGCCCCCTGGGGCACTACTGATGTTGCAGAGCCCTCCGTCGGAGAGCTTGATCTCTCCGCAGGGGTCTGGCCGAAAAAACCAGGTTCACCTTCCCCTCCAGGCTGATCGGGTTCCCCAGTAGTAGTGAGGGGCGTAGTCGGTGTGCCTCTTGATGCAGAGGACCCCTGCTCCGACGATCCAGTCACCCCCTCTGAGGGTGAAACTGGGGTAGGGTCCGGGCTACTTTGCTCTCCAGCAGGGTCGGACTCCGAGGTCTGTGGGTTGTTGCTGGATTGACTGCCATCCTCGTTCGAAGGAGGTAAGGGCGGAGCGGCTAATTGTACGGATACACGTTCCTGGATCGATGAATCGCAGAGGTATTCCGTAACCGTAGGGTCCGAGCATTCTTCCCCTACTGCGAGGAAGCCGTTCACTGGGTTTTCCTCGACCGTTTGACGCCACATGCAGCGAGTCCACTCGAACACGTTGCCGCAGTTATCGTGGAGGCCCCAGTTGTTGTCATCTTTCAGGCCGACAGCCTTGTGACCATCATCCCAGTCACCGCCGAACCAGGCGATCTTCGCTAGGTCCTCGTCCGTGTCCCCGTTGGGGTAGCGAGTTGTTGTCCCTGCACGGGCCGCATATTCCCACATCGACTCGGTCGGCAGCTGGAAGCCAGCACGCTCGTTGTCCTCGTTCCAGAGCCAGCCCTGGTAGAGGCTCTCGACCTCATCAGTGAAGACCAGTCCTGCGAAGTGTGGAAGCACCACCTCTCCATCAGGTCTGAGCTTCGCTGGAGATAGATTGATTGAAGCGAGTCCGTGGGTGTAATCGACCCAATTGACCCATGCGTGTTCCTTTAGGTCATTCTTGAGGAGGAATCGGGCATTGAACTGACGGACGAAGTCAACCCTATTGATGTGATCCTCGACTTGGCGACAACGGTCCCACGAGACGGACTCGACGGGGTGGTCTCCCCATCTCTTTCCATCGCTGTCGATAGCCTCCATGCGGATTTCAGGGCCGTAGGTGGCGTCTTCTGGGATTGCGACTGGCATCCACTCGTCCATCATCGCCCGTGTGGGGAAATGAGAGGGGAACTCCCCTGTGGTCCGATACCACTCACGCCCTGTCCATGGATACTTGGCGACCAGGAACGGTTCAGCGAACTCTCTCCTCTGCTGGGGCGCGACATCCAGCACTTGGTGCACTCCAACAGCGAACTCTCTCCTCTGCTGGGGAGTGTCCTCATCGTTTCGGCCCATCATGAACTCGCCAGCAGGAATCATCACGAAGATCATTCCCGAGGTCTTGTGGCGGAACTCTTCCAGGCCACGCTTGTTTTTACCTAAGGTTGAGAACAGCTTCGTCATGCGGACTCGCATCCCATAAGGGATCTCAAGTCCTGCACGTTTCCTGGCGATTACGAGGACTGACAGATCATCGTCCGCCCCGGTCTCGCTCCAGCGTCTCTCAGCGTCCCTTAGTCGTGCGTCTGACATTTGATCCTCCTATCACCTAGAACCTTTTACCTTAGATGTTGAACATTAGGAGAACAGCGACGAGAAGCGGCTAATCCTCGTGTTGTTCACCTTGAACACCGAGTAGTGCTGAGAGATTTGACCGTTGATCTTCAGGCGCACCAGCGCTGTCACGTTCTTGCGGCCCACGTCCTTGATCGTGTTCCACACCACCGTATGTCTCTGACCGAAAGGGGTTGACCCGTAACTCTTGGACTTGTTCTTGATACGAGACGACCTCCAGCTATCGCCGCCATTGATGGAATGCTCTACGACTACCGTAGACCCTCCTGACTTGCGATCGGTCAGGACGAAGTTGATGCGAACGTCACCGCTGCCCTCAAACACCTGAGCGGCTGCAGACGACGCCTTGTAGGAGGGCTTGACGGGCTTGACGGAGGTCTGGACAGGCTTGAAGGAGGTCTGGACAGAGTCCTCCAGGCGGAGAAGCTCCTGACCGCTCAACGGTCCACGGAGGTAGCTGTAGGCCCAGCGGATCTTGGCCAGACTGTGGGTGCCGTCTTTCTTGAGCACCAGGAAGTGTTGCTGCGGAACCGTGGACAGAATGTCCCGATCAACATTGCGGACCGAGAGCTCACGCTTGAGGTCACGGGCGCAGTCACGCTCACGCAGCTTGCCCAGGAACCAGGTGCCGACGTTAGTGAGGGCTTTGTAGTCCAGGTCGTTTGGGTTCTGCGTCCCGATCAGAATACCGATGCCGTGGGCACGGGCCTGCGCCAGGAGGGTGCAGATCGGCTTCTTGGTCGGAGGGTTGAGCGGGTATGGAGGCAGGTAGCCACGGGCCTCGTCAAGGACGACCAGTAGCTTCAGCTTGTTGCTGGCCGGAGCGCGGAACATGTAGTCCACGATTGCCGACAGGAGCATTGCTGCGAAGAACTTACGCTCACCCTCGTTGAGGTGGCGCATGGTGAAGACTGAGACCTTTGGCTTGTTGATACCGATGTAGCTCTCAATGGACAGAGCCTCACCGTCCAGCCACTTGGTGGCCTGGCGACGAAAGCCGACGACCGCACGTGCGATCTTTAGGCGATCCTTCTTGGGGAAGAAATCGTTGATCGGAAGTCCATCAATGACTTGGAACTCGGCAGGAGGGTCAGTGAGCGTCGTCGCCCATTCCTCCATTGGGAATCCTTTACCGTTCTTCCAAGAATTGACCATGACATCAGTCATGAAGACATTGGCCGGATCGGTGAGAGGGTCAGCGCCGTGTCCGACTGCGCTCAGGACCGAGGACACGACAGCCGAGGCACGGTCTCGGAGGGACTGATCGTTAAATGTTCCAGTTGGAGCGCCGAAGGAGGCGAGGACGTTGATGGGCTTACCGCCTCCGTGGGTCTTGCCAGGGGCGTAGATCGTGACATCAGCCGCGTCTTTCCAGACACGGACGTTAGGGGCAAGGTGACCAAGCTCTTTCTGAGCCTTCTCGGCGATCTTCTCAGAGTCCGAGCCTTCCTCAGACCAAGGAGCGAAATCCTCAGCGGCGAGGTCGGGGAATACCAGAGCGAGGTTAGTCAGGTCGCCCTTGGGGTCGAGGATAATCGCCGACGCACCGCTCATGACGGCGTTCTCGACAGTGGTGACCGTGGCTCCGGTCTTACCAGATCCGGTGCGGCCTAGAATGACGCCGTGCGTCAGCAGATCACTGGCTTTGACCGTGAAGTCACTTCCGTCGTCGTTGGTTCCTACTAGCATGTCCATGATCTTTTTTACCTCCTACAGGGTTTCGGGTATCACTACATATGCACTACACGAACAAACACATCGTCCGGGCCGAGAAGGATCGTCGGAAGCGAGCAGCTATTCGCCGCAGGATAGGTGTGAACAGGCGACTTAGACTCGTCTACACCTATAAAGAGCCCGTAGGATGGCCACTAACTAGGGCGGCTACCAATTACGAGTGGGCGCATGTTCTCCGGATGATGATCGTGCGGCGCGTACCCAAGACCCTGCCGATTCATCGTGGGAGGCTTATCGAATACGTGAAGAGCGACCTCCAGAGCGCCAGTGACCTGGGACGGATTTACGTTGACGACAGCTTTAGCTGTATGCGAATGGTCGCTAAAGACATCGATCGCCTCATAGGCCAGCAAACGCTCCGGACTGCTCCAGATAGGATGGACGATCCTGAGATGGGATACGACGATTGGCCAATCTATCGGACACCGGATACGCAGGGGTGGGAAGACCGTGTTCCCGTTGTAGTCAGAACAGTGGTTGACTTTCTTCCAACCTCGAACGTGCTCGACCTACTGTTGCAGGCACTGCTTGATGACGATACGGCCTAAGCATCAGCGAGTCGATCTAGGATCGACACAGAATTTGCGACGGGTCTGGGAACAGACTTAGACACGAACATCGGGTCGTTGAAATCGACCGTGTGACCTCCTTCTGGATTACCTGCGAAGGCGCTGGCGTTGCGGACCACCTGAAGTATGTCCCAAGAGACCTTGCCTGCCTCGGCTACCTTCTCCCCAGTCATACTGTGCGAGTGTCCAGGCCCGGTTAGCTCTGGGAAGACCTCCTGCCGTGCTTCGAGCAGGCAGTTTTCCATCCGGATGATGGCATCACTGTCTAGTAGCTTCTCAAAGAACTGCTCGCTGATCGTGTGGAACTGTCCTATGTGAATTCGTGAGAGAAGGTCAAGAGCATCGACAACTACTCCTGCCTGCTCTGGAGTCAGAGTTACTTGAATGTAGTGTGGGGGGTTTTTGCTCATGCAGTCTTATACCGACGACTAATTGTCAGAGGAGTTGGGTAGAAGACTGCATGAGCAAAAAGCGAAGAGGATCACCACGACCAGGTGGAAACCGTCGAGGGGCGCCGTGTGACTGCGGCGATCCGAAGTGTACCAAGATGGTTGAGTTTGATAAACTCGGTAAGCGCAGGGCCCGACAGCTCAGTGGTATGGCTCGGGTTGATCCTATCGTTAAGGATCAGCCGGTTCCGCCGAGCATCAAGGCGCAGCAGAAGGCTCACCCTGGTGCCATTCCGGTGCGGTTTGACGACGACGGCAACATCGTAGGGGACTACGCCCCAGGCTTTCTCAAGAAGGTTAAGAAGGACCTCGACGGGTGGTCTCGCTCAGGTATTTACAGCCTTGGACTGGGGCTCCCGAGCAGAATTCGTCGTTACGTGAAGAAGGTCTGGAAGCTCCAGGATAAGCGTAACGCCGACTGGGGCAGAGTCGCCGATGAGATGGCGCCCACGGCAGCCAAGATCCTTGACAATCGTATTGAGGTTGTCGCCATCACCGGGATTGTGGTTTCACGAGAAGGTAGGTTCTCTGACGAGAGGTTGATGAAGCTCGCTGAAGCTCTCTCTGAGGCAGACGCGCTCCTCACCATTTACTCCCACTTCTTTCTCCCTGGAATCACAGCACATCTTGCCCAGCAGTGCTCCCTGCTGGCGCAGGGAGGTAAGAGAGGATATATCCTCGGCGGTGTCGTGGATGTTGTTGACTTTGGTCGGTACGTCCCCGTTGGCAGGCGCAAGCGACGGGTCGAAGCTGAGAACGATATGAAAACTAACGGCTGGAAAATGCCAAGGAGAGATTACTAATGACTGACAACGAAGCCATTCTTGATGCCACTAAAACCGGTGCGCTTGTTCAATTCGACCTGGCCAATATGAAAGACCAGGTGGCTGATCAGATGCGGGCGTTCCTCCTCAACATGATGCCCAAGGAGGCGTTCAACGGGGTGATCGAGACGGCCTGGAAGAAGCTGACTGAGCCTCGTAAGAACATCAAAGACAGTTACGGGTGTGTTACTCAGAAAGAGGGACCGTCTGAACTAGAAGAGATGGTCACGCTGGCGATGAGGGAGGAACTCAAGAAGCGCGTTGCCAAGTGGCAACTGGAGTGGGCAAAGACCGCTGACTGCGATCTTGGGGCGAAGACCATGTTCAATGAACTGGTCAACAAAGCTGCTGGTCAGTTCATCCAGCGAGTCGGAGTCCAGATAGTCAACGAAGCCGCCCAGGTCTTGTCCAGTGGGGCCAGCCTCGACACTGTCCAGTGTTCCTCGTGTCACCGCACGGCCCTCAAAGGGCAGTCGTGTCAATGTGGTGCGTGGAACTAATGGCTAAGAAGAAAAAGAAGAAGGCCAAGAAGCGATCTGCCTCCAGCATGGTGGCTCGTCTCGACGCCGCAGGCGCGACAGCCGAGACTGTCACCAGCACTATCGTGGCGACTAAGCCCAGGATCAGGTCCGAGCCCAAGACGAGAGGTAAGGCTACCTGTGGGGTCTGCGGGAAGGCCGACCAGATAATCGTCATCACTGACATTGACGAGAAGTGGGAAGACAAGGGACACCCAGATCAGTTTGAACGAGATGTTTGCGGGGCGTGCATTAGTGATTACCGATCGCGAGATGCCTGTTCTGTTCTGGTCTATAAAGCCATGCTCAAACAGCTTCGCGCTAAGGAATTTTCTGATCGTGATATCGACCAGGCCATACGCATCGCTTGGAGGACGTTTAACGTAGCTTTCGACCACAAGGCACTCGTTAGTATGGCTAGGAAGCTGAAGGTCAAACACCCGTGGTTGAAGGGAAAGAAGGCTAAGTAGTAACTCGTCCCTCCCGTTAGCTCGGGAGGGACGCTAGGCTCTTAGTGGAGCCTTTCATGAAGCGATACCTGCTGACCGTAGCCTTTTTGATGGTGTTCGGGACGAGTATCGCCTCAGCCCAGAACATTCCGCCGATTGGTCCACCGAGTGGCATCGTCCCTCCCTGCGGTAGTGGTCGTTATTCTCCGACACAAGGACCATCAAAGGACTTGCCCCGGAAGCCGGACCTGATCGTAAACGTGGTCAATCCTGATTTCACCAAGAGGATGACTACCAAGATCGCCTTCGTCGTGGACGCATCAGGTTCCATGGACAACTCAAGGCGCATGGGCATGGCCTTGAAGTTTGCCCAGAACATCATTGGCGGTGGGCACGATGAAATGCTCGTTGCTTTGCTCGCGTTCAAGAGTAGTCACTTGAGGTGGCCTGGCGTCAAACACGACGGGATCGGAAAGCCCCCACCTAAGGGCTGGGCCCACTTTCCAGGAGTGCCGCAGCTTGAGAGCGCCCAGGCGTGGCTTAACGCTGTGCCAGTGGAGGGTGCAACAAACCCTAACTCAGCGATGAGTGAGGCACTGGCAGAGCCGATCCGAGACCTTACCGTGATCCTTATCACTGATGGTGACTTCAACGGGCCCAGAAACGCCGAGTCCTTTAAGCAGACCGTCAAAGACGCCCAAGCTCTTCGTGAGAAGAACGAGCTGGGAAGAGCTGTGATCATTATCATCGGTATCAGTGCTTCATCGAAGAAGCAGAAACACTTAACCGAAGTAGCGAAGTCTGAGGGCGGCGGCTTCTACGTCATTCAGAGCGCGGACACCAAATAGTCAGATCCACTGAACTTGAGCTCGGCGAGCCTTTCGCGGCAGCTGTGGTCTGGCTACTACATCGAGTAGTGATGTTGATTCGAGAACCAAATCAGCTTTGAATCCGAGGGCCTTGGCGATGTTCGCTACGTCTCGTAGCCTGACATCTTGGTGCCCTCTGAGTACGTCTAGTACGGTGCTGCGCCGCATACCAAGTCTCTTAGCCAGATCAGCTGGCTTGAGCTCTCGGCGGGTCAGCTCGTCTCGGAGTCGGTCGTTGCCGGTCATGGTGCAATGGCCTCCGATCTACATCATATCGGACGCTGGACACGTGGTGGGTAACTTGTTCGCAAACCTGTAACGTCAGACGCTGCCGGTATAATTTTAAGAACCCTTTGGAGACTACATGTCCACTGCTCACGCTGACATCGATCAGCGACTCCACACCGTTGAATCGATGCTCGGGTTTCGTCTACACGATTACCAGGAGCAAGCGCTCAGAGCTATTGCTGACGGCAAGAACATCATTCTCCACGTTCCGACTGGAGGCGGTAAGAACGACTATTTTATGCTACAGTTCTTCAACTTGAAGGGGGCGGCGTGAATAGCGTGAACATCGATGATCGTCTTGGTGAGATAGAAAGTCTGTTTGGATTTTGTCT
>Ga0233412_10001762_pt1 | contig 10936 bp, 5 predicted proteins | sample Na_anoxic_4_MG_FD_180667 | JGI IMG/M metagenome (GOLD analysis project Ga0233412, IMG submission 180667) | Seawater microbial communities from Saanich Inlet, British Columbia, Canada - Na_anoxic_4_MG | ecosystem: Environmental > Aquatic > Marine > Inlet | place: Canada: British Columbia... | reverse complement strand
ACCTGAATTTCACCAACCCGGCCATTTGTAACAGGCTGATCAGCGGTATTAACGATACGGATAGTGACGCCCGGCAGAGGAAGGCCTACGGTGCCGGCGCGGCGATCGCCGTTAAGTGGATTGGAACTGAGCATCGATGTTTCGGTCATGCCATAGCGTTCGAGAATATTGTGGCTGGTGCGGATGTGAAATTGTTTGTGTATCTCGGCTGGTAATGGCGCAGACCCGGATATAAATAATCTGATTGAGCGACATGTATCCGCACTGAAGTCCGTTTCCCCGAGCAAGCGGGTATAAAATGTTGGGATGCCCATCATGACAGTAGAGCCGGGCAGGCAGTGCATGACTTCACGAACATCAAACTTTGTCAGGAATGTCATTGCCGCACCGCTGGTTAAGGTGCAGCCCAACCCGACGAATAAGCCGTGAGCATGGTAGATGGGTAATGCATGCAGCAGCACATCGTCGGCAGTAAATCCCCAGACGTTGACCAGCGTTGTAGTATTTGCAGCGAGATTGCCGTGCGTCAGCATAGCGCCTTTTGGTTTGCCGGTTGTTCCGGATGAATAGAGCAGCACGGCAGTTGTGTCTTCTTTGCATTCGAATGTGTTGAACTGCTCCAGTGCATCGGCAGCGCCATCGGCCAGGCTGCCCTGACCGGTTTCATCCATTGTCAGTAAACGGCAGTCATGTGCTGATATGAGGCTGGCAAAAGTATTCTCATTGGCCGGATCACAGACGATGGCTCGTGGCCCGGCGTCATTGATGAAGAATTCGAGTTCTGCGGGCTGATAAGCGTCGTTCAGTGGGTGGTAAACAAAGCCGGCACGCAGACAGGCAAGGTATAGCCAGACCGACTGCGGTGATTTGGGTGCCTGAACCGTGATGCGATCGCCATGCTCAAGCCCGGCTGTGGTTAAGTAGTTGGCGATACGTGCTGATTCGCGCCATGCATCGGCATAACTGAATGACGTTCCGTCGCAGGTCGTCACTAGGGGTCGTTCACGATCAGCAGGTTTGCCCCAGGCAAATGTGGTGAAAAGATTCGGCATTATAAATTTGGTTATTTATTATTCGTAGGAGCGGCTTTAGCCGCGATTAATTTATCGCGGCTAAAGCCGCTCCTACAAGCATTTTTACAGGTTGTAGTCAGGTGGGCCCGCCGTCGCTGCATCTGGTTTGGTCGGGTCAATCTTCAGGGCAGTGATTGAAGTTTCCAGTTCTGCTGCAGAAACTGCACCATGCTCAGCCAGCGATGCGAGCGCGGCATACGCAATATATTCAGCACTGACTTCAAAATGTGCGCGCAGATCCGGGCGCGATTCACTAAGGCCAAAACCGTCCGTGCCAAGTACGACGTATGGTCCTGGTACCCAGCGCGCAATACTTTGCGGCAGGGCCTTCATGTAATCAGACGCGGCAACAAATACACCCTGTTCCTGTCCGAGCAATTTGCGAACATAGGGCAGGTTTGTTTTTTTATCAGAATGCAGCAAATTATTTCGTTCGGTGGCAAGTCCTTCGCGACTCAGTTGGTTATAACTGGTCACGCTCCAGATATCGGTTGAAATGCCAAGGGCTTCGAGTATGTCTCTGGCCTTGAGAACTTCACTCATAATTGCGCCACTACCCAATAAATGTGCTTTGCGTCCGGCTTTTGCCAGATTCTCTGAGCGTGTAAAACAGTACATGCCCTGCACAATGCCGTCGGTGCAGTCTTCTGGCATGGGCGGCATGATGTAATTTTCGTTATGGATTGTTATGTAGTAGAAAATTTCTTCCTGTTGTTCGTACATGCGCCGTATGCCATCACGAACAATGACTGCCAGTTCGTAGGCAAATGCCGGATCGTAACTGAGCAGGTTGGGTACGGTATTGGCGATAATTTGTGAATGGCCATCTTCGTGTTGCAGGCCTTCGCCGTTCAATGTTGTGCGCCCGGATGTGCCGCCGAGCAGAAAACCGCGTGACAGCATGTCTCCACAGCTCCAGATCATGTCACCGACACGCTGGAAGCCAAATATTGAATAGAAGATATAGAACGGTATGGTCGGAATGCCATGAATCGCGTAGGCCGTACCTGCCGCAAGGAATGATGCCATCGCACCCGCTTCGCAAATACCTTCCTGCAGGATCTGTCCATCCTGGATTTCCCGGTAGGGCATCAGGGTGGTGCTGTCGACCGGGCGATACTTCTGTTCCTCGGCAGAATAAATGCCGACTTTGCGAAATAGCGCTTCCATGCCGAAAGTACGTGCCTCATCGGGCACAATCGGCACAATGTAGCGACCTAGTTCCGGATGATCGAGCAGCTTGGCCAGCATACGCACGAATGCCATCGTCGTTGATAATTCACGTTCGCCGGAGCCGTTTATCTGATCCTTGAACAGTTCGAGTTCAGGGGCTTGCAGGGTAGGGCAATCGACGCTGCGCTCGGGCCATGCTCCGCCAAGTTCAGTACGGTGAGTTTTGAGGTAAGTTAATTCTTCGCTGTCGACCGTCGGCAAGTAGAATTCGGCATTTTTTGCGGCATCATCGCTGATGGGTATGCCGAGTCGGCGGGCGGTGTCGATGCGTTCGTCGGCACTCAGATTCTTTTTCTGATGTACAGCATTTGAGCCCTCGTAGCCCTGCATGCCATAGCCCTTAATTGTTTTAATCAGGATGACAGTCGGCCCATCCTGATTGTGTGTTGCCTTCTCGAAGGCAGCAAAAATTTTCTTGTGATCGTGTCCACCGCGACGGATGCAGCGAACTTCCTCATCTGAGAGTACGCGCATGATTTCGGTTAGTTTGCTGCTGTCGCCGACCCAATGCGCACGAACTTCCTCGCCACTCGAGACTGAATACATCTGGTAATCACCATCGACAGCTTTTTCCATGCGGTCCTGCAGTGCGCCATCGTGGTCAATCGCGAACATCTTGTCCCATTCACCGCTCCAGATAACTTTCAGTACATTCCAGCCGGCGCCGCGGTAGCTGCGTTCCAGTTCCTGAATGATTTTGCCATTGCCGCGGACCGGGCCATCAAGGCGTTGCAAGTTGCAATTAACGACCATGATCAGGTTGTCGAGCTTTTCGCGTGCGGCAATATTGATTGTGCCAAGCACCTCTGGCTCATCTGATTCCCCATCACCGATGAACAACCAGACTTTGCCACCATTATTCGGTTTCAGGCCGCGGCGTTCGAGGTATTTTGCAAAGCGCGCCTGGTAGATTGCGGTTGGTGTAGACAGCCCCATCGATGCCGATGGCATTTGCCAGAAATCAGGCATATTGCGGGGGTGTGGATAGGATGACAGGCCGCCGCCGGCCTGCAGTTCACGTCGAAAGTTTTCAAGTTGATCAATGGACAGGCGTCCTTCGAGAAATGCGCGTGCATACACTCCTGGTGCCGCATGTGCCTGAATACCGATCAGATCGCCGCCATAGTCGGCACTTTTCTTGCGAAAGAAATGATTCAGCCCGACTTCCATCATGGTTGCGGATGAGGCATAGGTACCGATATGCCCGCCGACCCCGGTGTTGCTGTCATAGCCGCGCAGAACCATAGCCATGGCATTCCAGCGCAGGATATTCTCGATGCGTTGTTCGGTTTCAATGTTGCCCGGATATGCGGGTTGCTGGTCGAGTGGAACGGAATTGCGGTATGGCGTATTTAGTGTGGCATCGTGAACGATGACATTTTCATCCAGGAGTAAATCCCGAACTGCCCGGAACACAGCTTTGGCCCGGTCCGGACCTTCTGCCCGCAGCAATGAATCCATTGACTCCAGCCATTCCTGTAGTTCGGTGTCGTCGGTTGCGGTGTCGCTTCGCCGTGAGGCCATTGAGCGTTAACTCCTGATTCTTGTTATGAATCACCGCTTTTAGTCAGAGCGGTGGGACCGACTCGACAGAATAGCGGCGAGGTTGTAGTTTGAGAACATATGATTGTTGCGATGGCTGATTAATTATAGCGCAACGCGGCGCATTTGGTGAAGTAATTGCATTATATTGATTCATTAACCATTTGAATATAAAGATAAATAATAAATATATCGGATGCATAAATGCTTGGTATCCGAGGGGCGAGTGCATGGGACGAGTAGCTATGGGTATCAACAGTTGGCAGGTAATTCATTCGTGCAGCACAATCTGAGCACTTCATCACGCCTTGATGCTCGTCGTCGGCTGTTACGGTTCATGTTGCAGTCGCCGTTGATTACATCAGGTGCTGCGTTGGCTTCGATGTGGCCGGCGACAGGACTGGCGCGCCCTGAATTGGCAATTCCGGATTCGGCACGTCACACGCTCGATGTTTTGCAAATGAAGGCAGCAGCCCGGGCAAAGCTGGATCTGCGTGCCTGGCATTTCATTGTGAATGGTGCCGATGATGGCAAAACAATGGCGGAGAATCGGCGGGTATTTGATGATTGGCAGATTCGTGTGCGGCGACTTATCGACATCAGCCGTATTGATTTATCCGTTGATGTGCTCGGTGAAACACTGCAATCACCGATTATCATTGCGCCGGTCGGCAATCAGCAATTAGTGCATGAGACGGGTGAGATTGGCACCGCACGTGGTGCCGGTCAGCACCTGATGATTTGCTCTACGGTATCCAGTTTCAGTATTGAGGAAATTGCTGCCCAGGCATCCGGGCCACTTTGGTTCCAGCTTTATGCGAGTAAGCATCGGCCATTCATGAAAGCGCTGATCGATAATGCGCAAAGAGCCGGATGTCGTGCGTTAGTGTTGACTATTGATGCGCCGACATTAGGTAATCGAGAGGGTGAGCGCTGGTTTCGTGCTATCGAATCTGATGCCCCCGCGTCAATGCGAATGGGTAACTTCGAAAACTATGCCGGCAAGAAAAATATAGGCGATGCGACCATGACATGGGAAATTGTCAACTGGTTGCGGGCTAATACGACGATGAAAATTGTGCTGAAGGGAGTTGTTACTCGCGAAGATGCCCGTCTGTGTCAAAAATATGGGGTCGACGGCATTATCGTATCGAACCATGGTGGTCGGCAGGAAGAAAGTAATCGCGCGACTCTGGATTGTTTACCGGAGGTTATCGAAGGTGTTAATGATGAGATTCCGGTATTAATTGACGGTGGGTTTCGTCGTGGTACAGATATTTTCAAGGCACTCGGGTTGGGAGCCCGGGCTGTTTGTGTCGGGCGTCCGCAGGTATGGGGGTTGGGGGCGTTTGGTGAAGATGGCGTGAGTCGGGTGATGTCATTGTTGCGGGCCGAGTTGGTGCGCATTATGAAGTTTGCCGGGACAACTAGTGTTGCTGAGATTGGGATGGAGCATTTGCAGCGACGTTGATGGGGTGAGGTTTGATGCCAGGGTTTTGGTGCGATTCTTAACTCTTTCCCTGAACGGCCTTTTATGCCGGGTAGACCCCTCTGAAACGCCGCTGCCATAAATTATTACAGGCTTCGAGGGCTCTGGGTCGCGACTGAATGTTTCAGAGGGGTCTACCCGGCATAAAAGGCCTTGGACACTCTAGTGGAACAATGAAGTTTTCCTGGTATGCGGGCCACGGGCGTGTCCCGGTTTTTTTCGTCGTGGACCCCTCGGAAACATTCAGTCGCGACCCAGAGTCCTCTAAGCTGCCGCTAACCTATGGCAGCGGCGTTTCAGAGGGGTCCACGACGAAAAAAACCGGTCAGGGAAAGAGTAACAATGACACCGGAAGTCGATACTACGTAGTATTTTTGAACATCCACCTTGTCATGCATTTGGATTTAGCACTGTATCTACGGCTTCGGTGTCGGGTAATACGTCGGGATAGTCGAGGTTGTAGTGCAGGCCGCGGCTTTCTTGGCGGGACAGTGCGCTGCGGATCGTCAATTCTGCGACAAGTGCGAGGTTGCGCAGTTCGATCAGGTCGTTGGTGACCTTGAAGTTGCCATAGTATTCATCGATTTCACCTTGTAAAAGTTCGACTCGGTGCAGGGCTCTTTGTAATCGTTTGTTGGTTCTGACGATGCCAACGTAATCCCACATGAAGCGGCGCAGTTCATGCCAGTTATGTGAGACGACAATTTGTTCGTCCGGGTCTGTGACGCGGCTTTCGTCCCATTCAGAGAGTGTGATTGAGTCGGGTTGTGTTGTTTTGAGTTCGGTTAAGATCTGGTCGTGCGCGCTGGCGGCAAATACCGCACATTCCAGCAGTGAGTTGCTCGCCAGCCGGTTGGCGCCATGCAGGCCGGTGCAGGTGCATTCACCTATTGCGTATAAACCGGGGACATCTGTTGCTGCGGTTAAGTCTGTTATGACGCCGCCACAAGTGTAATGCGCAGCCGGTACAACCGGAATTGGATCACGCGTGATGTCGACATCAAATTCACTACAGCTTTGTGCAATGTTTGGAAATAGTTGCAGGATTTGTGCGGCGGGTTTGTGACTGATATCAAGAAATACGTTGTCAAATCCGCCGCGCTTCATTTCATAGTCAATTGCTCTGGCGACGATGTCGCGCGGTGCGAGTTCCGCCCGCTTGTCATGCGCAGGCATGAAGCGTGTGCCATCGGGTAACAGCAGACGCCCCCCTTCACCTCGAACGGCTTCTGAAATCAGCACTGACTTGGCGTGCAGGTGATACAGGCAGGTTGGGTGGAATTGTACAAACTCAAGATTTGCGACCCGGCAACCGGCACGCCAGGCCATGGCAATCCCGTCTCCGGTCGCCGTATCCATATTGCTCGTATACAGGTAAATTTTTGATGCACCACCAGTTGCCAGAACGATGACTTTGGCTGACAGAGTGGCTACCTGGTTTGTGTCGCGATCAAGTGCGTAAGCACCGATGCACCGATTAGTTTTATTCGGGTTGGATTTTCTGGTTGTGATCAGGTCGATAATGATCTTATTGGTCAATATCTCTATGTTCGGATGTTCGGCGGCCTGCTCTTGTAGTGCAGACATGATCGCATTGCCCGTTGCATCGGCTGCATGCACGACCCTTCGTTCACTGTGGCCGCCCTCTTGTGTCAGATGCAAGCTTGCGGTGCTGTCTATATCCGCGTGTGTAAATGAAACGCCGTGATCGATAAGCCATTGAATGCATTCTGGTCCACGCTCGACAACGTAGTCGACAGTTTTCCGGTTGCATAAGCCGGCTCCGGCCTCGATGGTGTCATCTGCATGAGCTTTGATTGAATCATCCGGGCCGATAGCTGCGGCGATTCCACCTTGTGCCCAGTTGCTGGAGCTCTCTGTCAATGGTCCCTTGGCAATGACACGGACCATGCGATTTGATTCTGCCAGCCGCAATGCCAGCGACAGGCCGGCCAGGCCTGCGCCGATAATGAGTACTTCACATTCCGGTTTTGACATCAAGGAGTCAGGTCAGAGAATTGGCTTGGTAAGCAGTGGTTATCGTACGGTGATGAGATTATTTGGTGAGTCGGTGCAATATATTTTCTTCATTCAAACGGCCAGCATTCTTTCCAGCGACAAACGTGCCCGTTCAATCGTATCTTTATCAACCTCAATCTGTGGTGTCAGAGTTTTTAATGAATGGAGGATTTTTGGCAGGGTGATACGTTTCATGTGCGGGCAAAGGTTACATGGGCGGATGAAATTAACCTCGGGATATTCGACAGCGACGTTGTCGCTCATCGAGCATTCTGTTACCAGAACAACTTGTTTAGGTTGTTTTGTACCAATGTGCTCAATCATGCCGGATGTCGAGCCGACAAAATCGGCTTCTGCCAGGACCTCGGGTGGGCACTCCGGGTGTGCCATGACGTGAATGCCTGGGTAATCCTGGTGGTAGCCGCGTAATTCTTCGGCTGTAAAGCGTTCGTGTACTTCACAGGCACCTTCCCAGAGGATAATTTCAACATCAGTCTGCTCTGCAACATAGCGCCCAAGATAGCCATCCGGCACAAAAATGACACGATCGGCCTGCAGTGATTCAACAATTTTTACGGCATTTCCCGAGGTGCAACAAATATCCGCTTCGGCGCGGACATCGGCATATGCGTTGACATACGTCACGACCGGAACACCTGGGTACTGTTTTCTGAGTTGCCGTACATCAGCACCCGTAATCGATGCGGCCAAAGAGCAGCCTGCCTCCATATCCGGCAGTAATACAGTCTTGTCCGGGCTCAGGATCTTGGCTGTTTCAGCCATAAATCTGACGCCACACATCACGATGACATCCGCATCGACCCTGGCGCCTTGTTGTGCCAGTGCCAGCGAATCACCGGTAATGTCGCCGACTCCGTAGAAAATCTCAGGAGTTTGGTAGTTGTGAGCCAGGATGGTTGCGTTGCGGGTCTGCTTCAACTCGTTGATTGCGGCAATCAATGGGGCATGGATAGGCCATTCGACGTCAGGCATGACATGCTTGATGCGCTCGAATACAGGTTGGGTCAAACGCTCGATTTCAGGTGTAAATTCAAGCGTTTCCGAATTAATGGTTGTTTGTTCTTGCATGGTTCACGGTTGTCAGGCTGACTCTATGATAATTTCGTCAAGTATAAATATCCGCACACAGAATAGACATGGTTTGCTGATGAGAATGTTTCCAACGGTCGCCGGGGGGCAAACTGAGCATCATGTCGACCATAGAGTGGATGTTGACCGCCAAGAGGCTCATTTGGCAGGCAATAGAATTGTTTACATAAATTGTGCTGAATTTGGTTTTTGAGAGCAAAATCACAGCTAATTCATCTATTTGAGAGCATTCTGACAGAGTTTAAATGGCCCGGATTTCGGCGTGATGGATAGCGGCATCGATAAAAATCAGGCAATTAGCGATTACACCGCTTTTTTGCAAGCGGTGTTGCCCGGATTTCTGGGCTTTTATTGCTATGACCGCCGCGGCAGCATCTTCTTTGAGCAGCCGGTAGAAGCGGGTATTGATTTTACCCCGGCGTACACCGAAGCACTGAAAAACATCCTGAATGAAGCCGGTCAGGCAGTTGGGCGCGGTCATGTTGATCTCGGTAGCGCTGCTGCCTATGTTATTCCGCTTGCTGGTGGCAAGGATGGTCTGCTTGGGTTGTTCTCGGTGATTGTGCAAACCGATCATGCATTGTCATACGGTGAGATTGTCGAATTGATTAAACCCGTGGTCAATAGTTTGCAAAGAGAGATGAACCTGCGCTTACGGCTATTGGTTGCCTACCAGAAGTTAAACGTCAGGTCTGCTGAGGAAAATCTCCTACATCAGGTTGAAAAACTGGTTCATCAGCACCGTGATAGTGACGAGACGCTCGGTCACATTCTGTTGTTATGTCGGAAGTTTCTCGGTATCGATGGCGTTGCGCTGATGGTGCCGGATAAACATATAAGGATCTTCGAGGGGGACACGCAAAAACCGGTTGAAGTGCGCTTGTTGCTAAGTGAGATGGTTGATGCTGGATCTGAAAATCTGAATTTAAAAGCCAACGATGATGCCCATGACGATGTCGTAAACAGTGAGGAAAGGGATTTGCTTGCGGTGCCGATTCGTCACAACTATTCCGATCTGATTGGTGTTATCGCATTTTCCGGTTGGGAGAAATCTAGTTTCAGCTTGCGTCGGCGGCGCAGAATTGGGCGTTACGTTGCGGCGCAGATTCAGGACGTAATTGCGCGTGATTATGATTCGCTGACGGGGCTTATGAGTTCACAATTGTTTGAAAGAAATCTGTTAGTGCAGTGCAGTGGTGCTGATGGTGAGCAGGTAAGTAATGACGGCAAATTTGTGTTGTGTTTCGATATCGACCGTTTGCACGTAATTAATGAGAACCTTGGCTCCAAAAAAGGTGATGAAATGCTTGCGGCATTTGCGGGGCTGCTGCGTCAGCACTTTGGTAAGCAAATCGTTACGCGTATCGCGAGCGATAGTTTTGCCGCGCTCATGGTCGATACGGATATGGCTAAGGCACGCATAATGGCCTCAGAAATTCTGAGCGCATTTGGTGAATTGGAATTTGTGGACGGTGAGAAGAAGGAGCGGGCATCTGTCAGTATTGGCATTGGGCCGGTAAACAATGAAGCAACTACCGCCAGTGCGATGTTGGTGAAAGCTCAGGTTGCTTGCAAGGCGGCTAAAGATCGTGGCCGCGGACGCGTTGAAACTTATGAAGATGATGACAAGAGCATCATTCAGCGTATGGATGATATTCAGCTAGTAGGTGATATTCGTACTGCCATTGAAAACGGCAGAGTCAGTGTGTATGCCCAGCCGATTGTGCCGCTGAACGGCAACGAAGATAGAAAGTATTTCGAGGTGCTGGTGCGTTTGCTCGATTCATCCGGACAGCAAATATTACCCGCCAAGTTTTTCTCATCGGCGGAGCGTTATCAGTTGATGGAGGAGCTTGATCGCCTGGTTATCAATGAGACGCTCAAGTTATTGCAGCGCCATCAGCAGGACTGCCCCGATATGCTGATGCGGATTGCAATCAATCTGTCCGGGCAGAGTCTGGGTAGCGAGAGCTTTCTTGAATTTGTGCTGGAAGCGATTAAGAAATTCAACGTGTCACCGGATACTCTCTGCTTTGAAATTACTGAAACGGTTGCAGTAGCAAATTTACAGCGAGCACAGGCATTTATGCACACACTGAAGAAGCTGGGTTGCTACTTCTCCCTGGATGACTTTGGCACTGGCCTGAGTTCATTTGCCTATCTGAAGCTATTTCCGGTAAGTACATTGAAAATAGACGATAGTTTCGTGCGTGACATTACATCTAATGTCGTATCCCAATCTGTTGTTGCGGCAATCTCTGAAGTTGCACGTGTCATGAAGCTTGAAACTGTTGCAGAGTGCGTGCCTGATGATGAGGCTATTGAGCTTCTTCGTGATGTCGGTGTGACCTATGGTCAGGGTTTTCTGCTTGGTGAGCCGCAGCCACTGCATAAATCTCTTGATAGTCTGGTTGAAGAATCGATCACTGCAAGCGAAATCACAGCTTAATACCTATATCTTTTCAGCTCT
>Ga0233412_10001759_pt1 | contig 10949 bp, 14 predicted proteins | sample Na_anoxic_4_MG_FD_180667 | JGI IMG/M metagenome (GOLD analysis project Ga0233412, IMG submission 180667) | Seawater microbial communities from Saanich Inlet, British Columbia, Canada - Na_anoxic_4_MG | ecosystem: Environmental > Aquatic > Marine > Inlet | place: Canada: British Columbia... | reverse complement strand
TGTGATGTTGCTAGAACACTCAACGGGTTACCGAGACGGTATGCAGCTCGAGCGCACATTACGACCGACGGATGTGGTGTGTCACCACGGACTGCTGACCCCCCGAGAAGGGACGGCCACCCGTCGTCGATTCGACTCACCGGATCACCATTAGCGGTCTTCCGCTGCCGGTGTCTCGTGTCCACCACAGACTCATAGTATGCCACAGGTTGTATCGACGTCCTACGCAGCAAAGGTGCTAGTTGCACCTTGGTCGCTACGTGTTCGATTTTACCACCAGTACTGGAAGAATACGACATCTTCTCACTATTTATGATCTGAATTTTTGTTTGTTTTTACCATCAATTTTTTTTTGACAACTTTGGGATATGAATTTATAAAGTTGAGAAATTACAACTCACTGTAAATTTGTTCTTCGATAGTATTTCGAATAATCAGTCGATGAATATTTACAGACTCAGTTTGATTTATGCGGTAGATACGTCCAATAATTTGCCTCTCAGTATCTCGAAGAAAATTAAGAGAACCAATGACAGGCTCAACAATGATAATATTCTTAACAAAGCTTAGATCTAAACCAGATGCGTTTTGTTTTGATGATATAATCATGCATTTTGTCGGGAGATCTCTAAAATCAAATATGTTTAGATCCTTATGGTAAATTATCGAACTAATATTTTCTTTCAAAAATATTTTTTCAAATTCTTCAACCATAAAGTCATACTGTGTATACAATAAAAACTTATCTGAACTTGCTTGAATCACATCTAATATTGCACTAATCTTTGTGTTATATTTTCTTCGGCTTTCGTGATTAGTAACATAAGTTAATTGCGAAATCTCAAAATTGTTTCTGCAAAATGGGCACGTATGATTAATAGAACACCATAATTTTGCACATACAATACAAACAATATGTGAGCAAGGAAATAGACAATACCCCACCTCTTTATCTATTTCGGATATGCAAATCGGGCAACTTTTATCTGATTCAATTTGTGTCTTTAGGAATTGATATGATTGGAAACGATTATTGGTAATTTCCTCATGCTTTAATAGCATATTTTGGTAATAAACAATATTCATTTTTATTGCTTCTACGTGTTTCATATCACATCCTTCCGTAGACATCATACTTTCTATACATTGTGTAGCATGATGTATTTGTTCTTTGAAATGATCACAATTTTCCTTTGCACTTATCCATTTTTTTTCAAATGACTGTAAAACAATTGTATATATCTCTTTCTCGGATAGTTCATTACAATTGTTAGAGAAATACTGTCGCATTACATTACAACAACATTTACGTAAAAATTCAACATCTGCGTTGTTTCCTGCTTGAACCTCCGCTTCATAAATGTGCATCTCTTGTGTTGTAAACGTGAGAAGTTTATTTGTGAAATTTGCAGGAGGAAGATTAATAAATTTTTGTGCATGTTCAATGGTATTTCGCCTAAAAATACGTAGATAGATGTGTTGGTATCTATACATACGTTCAATCTGAAAGTTAAAAAATTCTTTTCCAGTTAAGTATTTAATAATATGAAATAGTGAATTTGTTCCGGCGAATGGTGTACCACTGATACCCCATTTATATTGTGCTGGATATTCAACTAGTCTATTAAACACTTGTAAATTTTCTGGGTTAGAATATGTTTCATGTATTTCATCAACGACAATACGCGCAAATACTATAGATGTTTTATTCTGTATAAATTCACCAAAAGAGTTAATCTGAATAAACTCCGGTGAAAAATCAAAATGCTTACCAATCTCATTTTGCCAATGCAGCTTTAAATGATTTGGAACAACAATTAATGTTGATACTCCATGGGTAGAAAAACAATGTGTCAACATTTGCAACGTTTTTCCGATACCCATCTCATCAGCGATAATACCACCTTTGAATGTATGTTCTTCAATATCATCTTCTGGAACAATTGCGTTCAGAGAATAGTCATAAAACCTTCCGTCAGGAAAGTTAATAACTCGATGATCAGTTATTCTGCCTTTAACTGGATTAGTTTCAATTAATTTCATCCAGTTAATGTTATCAACTTGATAATCATATAGTTTAGTCTTCATTGGGATAGAAGGCGGTAATAAATCATAAATACGATCTTTAACTAATTCTTCTATTAGAAGTGACATATTAAAATTGTGCCAATTTGGGTTTAGTAAATTATTAAAAATTTTAATATGTCGATCAATGAAATTTACAATCTTTGGATCACACAACATCGTTGATGTAATTAAAATTGTATTTAAAAACTCAGAGAATGTTACTTCTACTTTATATGAATCAATTGTAGTTGACAGATGGTAGATAGTCATGACATCGTAGTTAATTTGTGGTATATATCGAGTACCTCTGAAAAAATCGTATACTTGTTCATTTTTGAGGGTTGCTGGATTTGATTTTAATTCTTCCAAGGAGATCATATTCTTTACTCTTCCAGAACCAACATCATTTGGTTTGATATCTAGACTGTAGAAGAGATTTACTCTATACATTGAGAGATTTATAATTTATGAATCAGTAAGAGTAAAAATTAATCAATTTTTATATAAAAAGATTATTATTATCTTAATGATATGGAAGAAGATAACAATAATATTATTGTTGTTGAAGCAGTGGATGAAGAAGATGAAGATATATTTGATGAGGAAAACATACATATTAGAAATTTTTTAAGAATACTACCCAATATGGTATATTTTAATACGATATTTACAGTTGTATTTGGGTCATCAATTATTATACTAGCAATATCATTATTTACTGATCTAAATCCGTCGATAATTCCATTTGAAGTTGTCCCAATAAACTTTGGAAAAGCCACTAATTTGATTCGTCAACTTTCAATATTTTTTACTTTTATATCATTTATTACGTCAAATATACTTATAATGCGAATAGTTTTAACATTTTCGTTTGGTATTGGATTTATAGCTATTTGTGTTGAAGGAAGTCCTATTAATTTATCATATATGATGTGGAATTTTGTAATTTTATTAATAAATATTAAGCATGTGATATTGATTTGTTATAGTAAAAGGCATATAAAATTTGATGATGATCGAGAATTATTATATAATAAAATTTTTCGAAAGATATTTTTACGAAGTATTTACAAAGTTTTGATGCAAAACTCTTTAATTCGAGTAATTAATCAGGATAGATATTATGCAAAAGATGGTGATGAATGTAATAATTTAACTATTCTAATATCTGGGATAATGAAAAAAATAGATACAAAAAATAAAGTATCATATGTAAAAGTATGTTCTTTTATCGATTCACCGGAATTTGTGATGCGCCATAATATACGAGGACAAAGATTTAACGTCTCGTTTTACGCTGAGACCGAATGTAAAATACTAATATGGCCGAGGGAGATGATAACAGACTTACTCAATAGTAATATTGATATTGAACGGTCACTTCTAAGTATATTAGGTATTGATGTTGCAAATAAAGTATTGGTATTGGATAATTTGTAAAGTGAAAGTAAATTGAATCATAAATATTTACAAACTTTAAGGTGCAATTGAGACCGATATAAAACATACTAATATTCAATATTAATAATGAGAAAATTTGAATTATTTAAAAATTATTGTATAAATATATCTTATGTTTATACAAATAACAGACAAAGTAAAAGTAAAAAGTCCATTATGCATGGCAAACCAATATTCATACGAAGGACCAATTGATCAGATTGATCTTCTGCAACAAAAAAATAACTATAGACTGTTATCAGAGTCACTAGAGCCGTTTGATCAGAAATTGAGTTATATTTGGTTTGCAAAATTTGGTGATGAAAAAATTAGGTATCATTTTCTTGCAAAAACAGAAGATGGTACTATATATTGGAGAAAATATGAAGCTGAAACGCCAGGTAGTGGACAAAATCTTCTCTATATAAATGGTGAAAAAATAAAATTAACAAAATGGTTAGAAATATCAGATGAGGAAAGGCAATCTTTGTTAGAAAATCACTCATCTGAGTCCAATGTATAACATAGAATATTTTTTGGTAGATCTAATGGCAAATATTCAGATTTTATAAAAAGTTTTAGTTCAAGATCGCTATTCAAAATCGCAGAGTTTGAAGTTAATTGTTCTAACGTAAATATATGTTTCAATGCTTCAATACGTCCAATAATTCCAGATTTTCCTCTTTTTTTTCTACCAAATGGGTTTTTTAATTTCCATTCGCATTGTAGAGCAATAATGTTGTTTGGAAATCCGGTTAAATATCCAATTAATTCCCATTGTGATCCCTTTGTATATTTAGCACCGCCACATAATTCACCATTATGTTGCCGTAATCTGTGTGGAATATTTACAGTATATCCAACATATGTTCTTACACCATCTATTTGTTTTAATATATATACGTAAAAGTTGTTCATATTTTTATATGAGAAAATGTTTCCAAATTGTACCATTTATATCTTTAATAAGTTCATTTGTGATATCTTTAGGTAGTCTACCAATGTTTCCCATGCGATTAATACATAATAACCATGTACGAATTTTATTAGCGAGATTATATGAACATTCCAATCTAGGTATCCATCGACTTTTCCATATATTATGGCTATTAATTTCATTTTTCTCTTTCATGAAAGGTAAATCAATTGGGGAAGAACCAGCGATATCTCTATTGTAAAAAATAAAATTAGACAATAAAATGGATTTGAACCATTGAAGATTCTTTTCATCTCTCCAAGAAATCGTTGTATAAATACGATATGTTTCTAGATTTATATGAAAAATATCTCCACTATCAATAGCAAAATAGCCATTTTTTTCTAAATATGGTTTTATAGATGGATTTGAAGAGACTCTCCAAAATTTTATTGATGTAAATGAACGATAATCTTTTACACGATTAAAATAGATAGCTTTGTTCCGTAGTTCATCATAATGATACAATATTTCTGCATATGGTAAGCAATTATTACATACAATCCATCCATATAGATTCATATATCCTTCAAAATTTTGTGGTTTTATCCATGTAATATCATCTTGAGAACAATGTTTTAAACAACCACGACATTCTCCCATTTTAACAAACGTACATCTTTGATATGCTTGTGATGCATTATTATGAGCAGTGAACGTAGTTTCAATAATATCTGTGAATATTTCTTTCGCAATATTAGTTGACTGGAATGTATAGTCAAAATCTTTTTGGGTAGATACTACATTTCCACTATATTGTTCTGTTAATTGTTTTAGTGTAATTGTATCACTAGTTTCAGAATATTCTTTCACTATTATCCAGTGATAATAGTATTCCCCAGTTTTTGGATTGCGGTCACTAAAATATTTTTTAGCATGATCTTCCAACGGTTTTCTACAATTATTTGTAGAAATTTTGTAGAAAACAACATTACACCGATAATTACCACTACAACACGCCAGTAAAAGTGCAAACGGATTTGAGTCCATTATTATTATTAGATACTATAATTGAATTGTAATTCAATTTTTTTCATTATCCCAAAAAAAAATAATTATATTTAATATAATGTTTATTATATTTGATACGGAATACACGGCGTGGAAAGAAACACAGAAAAAAGGATATAATATGGTAACACAATTTCCGGAGATTGTTCAAATCGGTGCATTAAAAGTTGATAAAGATTTTAAAATAGTAGATAAATTAAATATGTATATCAAACCAAAAATAAATCCGGAACTGTCGGAATATTTCATAAACTTAACTAAGATTTCTCAAAAAAGAGTAGATAGTAACGGCATATCTTTAGTAAAAGCATTAAATCTATTTTATAATTTTAGTAAGAATAATGGTAAATTATTAGATTTATATTCTTATGGGAATGATTATGATATATTAAAGAAAAATTTGGATATTCATCATGTTTCGAGTAATTCAAAATTTAGAAAATGGAAAACAAAATTTTATGACATCCAAGATGTGTTTAAAAATTATGGTATAAATACTAAAAAATATACAAGTGGTACTGTTTATAAAGCATTAAATATTAAACCAGATAGTAAAATAAGTGTACATAATGCGGAATGGGATACCTATTCAATCTTTCTGACATTAAAAAAAATTTTTTCCGATATGTCCACAGATATAACAAAAAATTGATTAAAATAGAAACTATAAAAGTATGTTTTATAAGGATGGATTTATTTCGTTCAAATGTGGAAAATATGTGGATCTGTATTAGAATGGGTAATGTTAATAAAATGAGAAAATACATTCAAACATTTAAGTATGGGGATGACAAAAATATGCTTCATCCAATACTACACGAGGCAATAGAGCAATCTGGCACAAACAATGCGGGTATTGATGAAATATTTAAATTTTTAATTACCCATGAGAAATTCAAGGATAATCTTGATGATATTGAATATTTAGATAAATATGGGAATACTCCAAGAGAACGATTGGTTAAAAGATTGAAAGAAATATATTGTTCACATTTAGAACAATGGATACAACATAATGTTTTTTCTGAGATCGTATAAATAGTTAAATTATAATAGATGAATATTTCCAAACCACCCCAGGAACGCTGCTATGAAAGAGATAAGATTATCCATCAATACTCCAATTTTCACACCCATCTAAACTAGTATCATACTGGACTAGGTCCATCATCTTCTCAATCAGTTTAGGTCCAAATTCTGTTTCATTTTGTAATTTAGCATGATGATGATTATAACTTGCTTTATCGCTCATCAAAGCAATACTATAATATGTATTATGTTTATTACATGAATAAATCTTAAATGTATTAATTTTATGTTCTGTTTCAGATGGCATGATTTCAATAATTTTACCATCAGTCTGTTTGAAATATTTAAGATATAACATTTCACCATATTGAATTTTTTTAACTACTCTAAAAATATAGTCTGAATCCCCATTTCTATCTTTGAAATTTGAAAAAATAGATTCCCATTCATGCGGTAATGCTTTATATTGTTTCATACAATTATTACAACAAAATGGATAACATTCTTCGCACTCAATCGCATTTGATTTAGTTCCATTTTCATTAAAAGATGCTAAATTTGAAACAAAATTTATAGTCCAAGGTGTTCCATTTATAGTTTTATATATTGGTTGTATAGGAGTTCTACTATATCTACCTGGATAATGTTTTAACAAAATCCTTTTATTATAATCAAAAATGAAAGTGCCTGATAATGAATACCTATCAACTTGAATAGTTAAGGCACAAATTCCATTCAATCTTGTGTGTAGATTTGCTTTTTGTAGAAATTGTTCTATACAATTAATAATATCAGTATTTTCAACTTGGTTCATTATATTATAACATGCCTGTTTTTTTTAAATAAAAATACATGTATTTATATAAATTATTTTCATGTCCTTTTTACTTTATTTATATAATATATATATATTCTTATTATAAATGCATATTCCACATGTTGAAGGAATTTGGAAAATAAAAGAAACGTATGTTTATGTTGATTACAATGGAAATGATAATTTTTGTAGTCCAGGACATGTAGAAACAAAGTGGAAAATTTCTCAAAATAAGAGATTTATAAAAATGGAATGTTTAGATAATGATTATAAGCCTATAATTGGGGTTTGGGATAATGAGAAAGACAAGAATGGTAATTTCTTGAGGTGGAAATTAAGACTAGCTAATATTGGTGATAATGGTACTGTTAACATATCCCCAAGCAAGATAAATAATCATAACATTAAAGAAATGACGTATACAATGTTACGAGCTGGATTTGTTAAATCATCACATAAATCAGGAGAGCCGACAGTTGCGCATGGAGTTATTGAAAAGATAAATTAAAAAATCCAGAATATATAAATATTATTTTGTTTTTAATTATGAAAAAAACATTTTGTTTTAATCATACTTGTAATAATTTTGTATCATTGGAATATCCAAGACATTTATATAATGCAATTAACCGTAAATTAGTAAACAGATGTTTTATATTAAACTATAAACTTATTGATACTATAATAGTTAATTATAAATATGAAAATATCGAAACTTCAACAATATGGCTTCCAACTAAATATATAAGAGATGTTACGTATGCACCATTTTGTAACAAAAATTGTGCTAGTAATTATATTAGAATGTTTAATAAAGAACCGAATACAAAAGTAATTTTATATAATACTGACTATTGATTTTTTTTTCTATTAGATGACAGATGGATAATACGTTTAGAGATTATGATAATTCAAAGTTTCAAACTCGTGTAGAAAATACTTACAAAAAAATGTTAGAAAATCAAACCAGTGAATATGTGATTAAAATGAAAAATATGTATACTAATAATTTAACCAAAGAATATAGTATATGGGAATTAATAAATATGTTAGATAAAATTGTTGATGAAAGTGATCCTGATACTGATTTACCACAAATTGTCCATGCGTATCAAACTGGTGAATCTATAAAAAATAGGATTAAAACAGATTTTAATATTAAATCGTTATTTTCAATAGATGAGTGGAATAATTTACCCGAGAAGTATAAGTATTATTATAATGTTCCATTTTACGAGTATTATAGCAATATAAAAGAGTGGGATTGGTTTCCTCTTATTGGATTTATTCATGATTTGGGAAAAGTTTTGTTATTAGAGGAGTTTGGTAAATTACCGCAATGGTCAGTAGTTGGTGATACATTTCCAGTCAGTATTCCATTATCAGATAATTTTGTATTTTTTAATAAAAACTATCATAAAAATAATAAAAGTCTTCAAAATAATAATCATAAAATCACATGTGGTTTTGATAATATTAATTTTAGTTGGGGTCATGACGAATTTTTGGCATCTATTCTTGAAAGAAGTTCAACAGAATTGCCAACAGAAGCAATATATATTATAAGATATCATTCTTTTTATTCATGGCATACACCACGCAATGGGCAAAGAGGATATACTGCATTTGCAAGTAGGAATGATTGGGACATGTTACCTTTACTTAAATTATTTCAAAAAGCTGATCTTTATTCTAAGACAAGAAATATCCCTGAAATATCTAAAATAAAGGAAGAATATGAAATAGTTATAAAAAAGTATGGATGTTCTACATTACTTATGCTTTAGTATTACCAAAGGTACGATGTTTAATGCGAGTAATGTATTTTCCATATTTCTTATTGATCTTATTTTTGCTCGTTGTTTTGTCCGTAGTTTTGCTTCTTCCTTTTTAAGATCTTTGTAAAGGCCTACTTTGTTATTTAGTTCCTTTCTTTGTTTAATGAATGATTTGTACTGTAATTCGTGTGAATTAATATTTTTAATCTTTCTTTTGACAATTCCCGGACAATTTTTCTTTTTTGCAAAGGATTTAATAACATTAATTTTGGCCCTATTTTTGGATAATGAGATATACCAATTTTGATAATCATAATCATAAGTATGGGTATTGTTATTATTAGTTGGAATGATGGGATTACCGTTGCAGTATGGGCAATTGCCATTACCATTTCTAAACCATGAAAACAAACAATCAGTATGAAATTCGTGATTACATTCTGGAAGTTTATATGACGATTTAGTATCTGTGAATGGATCTCGGCAAATAGAGCAAATGTTAATACATTGGCTTATTGATTGTTCATGGAGATCAATATTCATTTTTGTCTTAGTTTACATCAAAAAGAATATAAAAATCAATTTTTAAAAATTGATTTTGATATAACTCATTATTTATTGGTAAAAAACAAAATACCATGTCTGCGAGTTGTGTAAATGTACCGTTCAATGCTGGTTTTACACCCGTGAAACATTAAAACGCCGTTATAAACGGCGTTTAATGTTGTCGGGTAATGTTACAATGAAGGTTTAAAATAGTCATTTTAAACCTTCATTGGTATAAACTAGTCACAAGTGAACAAACAGATACTGTATCAACATTATCCAAGTTAATGGATTCAGACCGTTCTGGATTTATCAAGAATGCTTATATATCTAAGATGATTGAATCTGAAATTGCAAAACTATTGTGGAAGAATAAAACAAATATATACTCCAAACCTTATTTTGCAAGTATGCTATCTTCATTGCAGGAAGACGATCAAAATTCTCCAGTACTTGGAGATTAGCAATATATTGGTGACTCTGATTAAATGTGTGAAGATTATAAGAATAAAATTATTTATTGACAATTTTGAAACATTCAAAAAGTGACGAGTATTTTTTTTTATGTATTTTGTCATCAATATTGTTGGGATCTATTACGTATGAATAATACTCAATAAATTTTGTTATGTAATTTTGTATATCTACATTCAAAGTATTAGTATTACATACGGAGATATCATCAAGTATATTTTGTATAGTTTGAAAATTATCATTTTGAGAAAAAGTAAGAGTAGTAAAAAGTTTTAGTAAGTTACCATTATTGTTAGAAATCGTGCAAATGATATCATTTAAATAAAATTTTATATCATTTGAGTAAGTAACTATTTGCATAATATTAAATAAAGTATTAAATATTATATTTTCAATTTTTTAGAAATAAGAATTTTTTTCCTAAGGGAACTCTTTTGAGATTATTCCACTAGATTTATACTTTGTAATTCGAAATCTGCAGTAATTGTATAATTATTTGTATTTGTTACATCAAATGATATGTGAAATTTTCCCTTACATATAAGTATCCATGTATAATCTTTGTCATTTTTTTGAGTGACGATTAATATTTCGATCGAATCATCTTTATTTTTAATTATAATTGTTGAAGAGTTTTTAAAATCAAAAACAGCAGAAAACATGAGTAGTGGTGTTCGTATGTTTTCCACGTTGAAAACAGTGGGTATCCATGCATATAATGGTTCTAACAGTATATGGCGATATTCAGTATCATTATTATTAAGTAATAAACCAAGTAAAGTTATTAAAAAATTTGCATCTAATTTTCTTG